>Ga0182030_10007939_pt1 | contig 22064 bp, 20 predicted proteins | sample 812S3MmetaG_FD_121299 | JGI IMG/M metagenome (GOLD analysis project Ga0182030, IMG submission 121299) | Permafrost microbial communities from Stordalen Mire, Sweden - 812S3M metaG (Illumina Assembly) | ecosystem: Environmental > Terrestrial > Soil > Wetlands > Permafrost | place: Sweden... | reverse complement strand
GCCCGTGCAGCGCTCACGCTAGCGATCGCGCTGGCGAGACGTGGCGCGGCGTTAGCCATCGTCACCATCGTGGACGAAACGCCCGTGATGGCTCAATCTGCGACGACCCTCGTCGCATTCGATCCGACCCCGCTAATGGACGCTCTAGACAGCGAAGGCCACGCGCTCCTCGACGACGCAAAAGCGCAGTGCCAAGCGGCCAACGTAACCCCCGTCGTCGAGATCGTGCACGACCGGCCGGTCGCCGGGATCATCGCCGCAATCACCGCGCACGCGTGCGACCTCGTCATCATGGGCACCCACGCGCGTACCGGGGTCGCGCGTACGTTCCTCGGAAGCACGACGGAGGGGGTGTTGCGCATGAGCTCCATTCCGGTCTTGACGGTGCGTAGCGCCGGCCGCATTCAGCCGGCGCCATTCGGCACCGCGCTCGTAGCCGTCGATGACTCGGAGCCGGCGGACGCCGCGCTTGCGGTCGGCACCATGCTCGCATCCACTGCGGGAACGCACATCGTCGCCTGCCATGTGCTCGAAACCGCGCATCTCTACAACAACGCAATAGCATACGGCTTCGATCCCGGCCCGCTCGCGGAGGAGATGCGAAGCGAAAGCAGCGCAATTCTGAAGCGGGCGCTCGCGCGCGCTGCGCTTGCGCCTGATACGCCAGTTGCAATGGTCGATGGCGACGCCGTTGAGGCCGTGCTCGCGGCCGCCGATGAACGGCATGTCGACGTCATTGTCGTCGGGACGCATGGGCGACGCGGGTTGCGGCGGCTCATTTTGGGGAGCGTCGCCGAACACATCGTCCGCTCAAGCCCGATCCCGGTCCTGGTCGTCCCACAAAGCGCGGGCTTGCGCGATGAGCTCAGCGCACCGCAGGTCGGCGTGCAAGTCGAAATGTGAACCTTTTGTGAAGCCAGCGAGCCGCGAATCACCATACGATCCCGACATTCGCGCGATAACGTAGCGGGGCGATGATGAGATTCAGGCCGCTTTCGGTTGTCGTGTGGTGGGCGGGCGCATACGCTGCGACGGAATGCATCGTTGTCGTCCTCGCCTCGCTCGTCTTTGCGACGACGTGGCCGTGGGTCGCATTGTGCGCCTGCGTCGAGGGCGCCCTTCTGGGTTTAGCCCAGGGGTGGTTGCTGCGCGGCATCCGGCGGCGATTGGCTTTCGATTGGACGCTGGCCACCGTCGCTGGACTACTGCTCGGGCGCTTTATTGAATATACCGCCGACCTTTCGCCGGTGGCCGGCGCTCTACTGAGATCACCGTTCATCGTGCAAATCAGCGCCGGCGCGGCCCTGGGCGCAATCGTTGGAGCAGCCTCCGGATCGTTTCAAGCCTTGCTCCTGCGCGGTGTCATCCGCCACCCCTACCGCTGGATCGCCGTGTGCGGCGCGGCCTGGGCGCTGACCCTACCGGCATTGCTCGTCGTCGGATTCGCGGGCGAGCAGCTCTCCGGCATCCCCGTGTGGCGCGCGGCGGTAGCCCTACTCGTGCTCTTCGCCGGTATCGGCGCCGGAACGGGGGCCATCGAGGGCCTCGGCTTAACCTGGCTGCTCCAGGCGCAAGAGCGGCAGTGCCGCCCCGTTCTCCGCTTGGATCGCGAGCCGGTCGAACATGCGGTCTGACACCGCCAAGCCCTGCGCTGCGTTCACGGAGACGACGGCCATGCAACGACGAGCGCTCATCGTCGACGATGAAGAAAAGATCGTCGACATCCTTTCGCGCTATCTCAAGGATGAAGGATTTGCCGTCGACGGGGCGTTCGACGGGGGCGAGGCCCTAAAAATGGCACTCACGGAACCCTACGACGTCATCCTGCTCGATCTCAACTTGCCAACGATGTCGGGCGTCGAAGTCTTCAAAGCGATACGCAAGGTTTCGGACGTCCCGATATTAATGGTGACCTCCCGTGACAACGCGGTCGATCGCGTCGTCGGCCTCGAACTCGGCGCTGACGATTATGTCTCCAAACCATTTAACCCACGCGAGGTCGTCGCGCGCGTCAAAAACATCGTCAACCGCGTCGCACGCAAGCCCGCCATAACACGCGTGACACACGACGTGCAGCGGATCGACGAACTCGAAATCGATCGTACCGGCCACGACGTCCGTGTGAAGGGTACTTCGATCAAGTTAACGCCGATGGAATTCCGCATCCTTGACGTGCTGCTGCGTAACGCGGGCGCCGCGCTCACCCGCGCGCAGATGCTCGAGAACGTCAACGCCGATGCTAAGGAAGTCTTTGACCGGACTCTCGACAAACACGTCGCGAACCTGCGCCAAAAAATCGGGGACGATCCTAACCGGCCGCGATACATCCAAACCGTTAACGGCGTGGGCTACAAGCTCGCCCAATAGCCCTGATAGGCCATTGGCACCCGATATCGCGGCCCTTCACCGAACATTCATTCATTCGCCACGGCTAACCCGTACGGTACCCATCGGAGGACGCCAATATGGCTTACGCAGCACCTGGGGAGCGGCGCGCCGGCGCGACGTGTCAGCACACAACATGGTAGCGCAGATCCACGTATTGCGTAACCTCATGACGAACGCGCTCCTGACGGTCAACGCGATGGTCGACGGAAAACTGCCCCCTGATCGGAGAAATTTGCACGAGCTTGCACAGACGCTTGACGATGTCAGCGATCTTGTTGCGAACGTGTCGAAGTACGATTTAGCGTACGCTGGTGATCGTCGCGTCATCGACGTGTGCGACATGGTCCGATCGGTCGTCAACGACCTCGCACTCGTTTCATCTGCTACCGATGTCGGGCTGACCGCCGTCGAGGTGAACTCAGATGACATCGGTTGCCGTGCTTTACGCGGAAACTGGCGCAACTTGCATGAATCGTTCGAAGGCGCACTGCGTGCTCTTCTCGGGATTTTGCCGCCCGGCGCCACGATCGCCGCGGCGCCGCGTTCGGCTGCGACCATCACCCTGACGGTCTCGATCCCCGATCAAGAGCCGCAAAGTCTCGCTACGTATCTGGCCGCCATTGCACCCCCGCTCGAGCGGCATCGCGGGCAGGCTCATCACGGCGCCAAGCCGGGCGAGTACTGTCTCCACCTGCCCGGCACAAGCCTCTGCTCGGGTGCAACGGAATGCGCTCCGGCTCGCTAGCAAGCTCGCTGACCATAACCGCCATCCGCCTCGACGCTCTTCGGTTTGAATAAGGATGCCCACTGCAATCCAAGCAGAACAGTTGACGAAACGCTTCCCACATAAAATCGCCGTCGACACCGTTACGTTTTCTGTCGAGCAGGGATCGGTATTCGGCCTACTTGGGCGTAACGGCGCAGGAAAGAGCAGCACGATCAAGCTGCTGACGACTCTTTCTCCGATATCCTCCGGAAAGGCGCGCGTCGCTGGATATGACGTGTCAGCGCAGCCGGTCGAAGTTCGCAGGCATATCGGTTATGTGCCGCAGCTGCCGTCCGCCGACGTCGATCTCACGGCCTATGAAAATCTGCTGATCTCGACGAAACTCTACTGCATCCCCAGAAGCGAGCGGCGCGACCGCATCCGCGACGCTCTTGAACTCATGGGCCTCGACAAATCTGTCAACCTCCTCGTTCGAGGCTATTCGGGGGGCATGATGCGACGGCTCGAGATCGCGCAAGCGATGCTGCATCATCCAGCCGTGCTGTTCCTAGACGAGCCGACGGTCGGCCTCGATCCGCTCGCGCGGCACGCCGTTTGGACACGCATCGGTGAACTCCGGGCGCGCCTCGGAACCACAATTCTTCTCACGACCCACTACATGGATGAGGCGTCCGCGTTATGCGACCACGTAGCATTTCTGCATGATGGGAAGTTGGCTGGCATCGGTACGCCGGCCGAACTGTGTGCCGCCTTGCGGCCGGGCGCAACACTCGACGACGTCTTCATCTCACTCACGAGGACACGCGCATGACGGCGCTCATAAACTATCTGAGCCAGATGCTCGCGATCGCCGAAGCCGAAGTGCGTAAACTGCGACACGATCCCGTCGATCTTTTCACCCGCATCATCCAACCAGCGTTGTGGCTCTTGATCTTCGGGCAAGTGTTTGCGCGGTTGCACGGCATTCCGACCGGCGGCGTGAGCTATCGTGATTTTCTAGCGCCGGGAATCCTCGCGCAAAGCGTTCTCTTCATCGCGATCTTCTACGGGATCTCAACGATCTGGGAACGCGACCTCGGCATTCTTGCGATGTACCTCGTCAGCCCCGCACCGCGCTCTGCGCTCGTCCTTGGGAAGTCGCTCGCCGCGGGCGCGCGTGGGCTGGCCCAAGCACTCATGGTGTACGTCCTCGCCTTGCTCCTCGGCATTCATCTCGTGCTTGGCCTTTTGAGCTTAGCGGGTGTCGTCGCAATGATCATCTTGAGCGCGGCGATCTTCTCCTGCTTCTCGATGATCATCGCATGTCTGGTGAAAACGCGCGAACGCTTCATGGGGATCAGCCAGGTGTTGACGATGCCACTCTTCTTCGCAAGTAGCGCGATCTATCCGATCGCTCTAATGCCGGATTGGCTGCGGCACGTAGCGTCACTTAATCCGTTGACCTACCAAGTCGACGCCTTGCGGACCTTGATGTTACCGGGCTTCCGCAGCTCTTCCGGGGTGCTGTTCGATTTTGCCGTGCAAGTGGGCATCTTCGTGGTTTTGATCCTCATCGCCGGCCGGCTGTACCAGACGATACTCGAGTAACCAGCGAACGGGCCCTCAGCATCGCGACCGCTGCGGTGCGGTTACGCGCGACGCATGAGCACGTCTACTCAGACACGAGGGTCAGCGTCGCCGGGTCGATGTCATATTCTCCGGGTCCGACGATGTCGTTCGGAATTGCGCAAATCAAACTGCTGTCCGGTCCCCAGATGACGACGAGGTCCGGTGGTCCGCACGGTGTTTGCGTAAGCTGGTAGTTGGCTAGCAACGTCGCTCCCGGACTATCGGGATACACCGCGTACGAGTCGTACGATTGACCGGAAGACACAAGTTCCCCGAAAAGCGCAGCGTCGGCACTAAACGCGAGCGCTCCCCAGAACCCACCGCCCCAATATGTGGGCGCCGGGTTCCAAGCGACGCCGCGATTCCAACCCCAGGCACTACCATGGAACGAGGGGTTGCCGATGCGCCGGCGGGCTGCGATGTTGCCCGGCATTTGCCGCGATGGGTTGTTCTGAACTGCGACTTGCGCGCCGTTCGGCCTTCCGCGTTGCTGCATCGCCGGTTGCGGTAATTGCGCGCGGACGGCGGGAGCTTGCGGCCGTTGGAACCCGGTGGCCGGCCGGGGCGCGACGATCCGTTGCGGCGCTGCCGCCTGAGGCGGCGCCATCCGTTGCGGCGCTGCCGCCTGAGGCGGCGCCATCCGTTGCGGCGCTGCCGCCTGAGGCGGCGCCATCCGCTGCGGCGCTTGCGGCGCGGGAGCAAGATCACGGTTAAGTTGGAACCCGCCTCCGCGCGCCGCCATCGGGCCCTGCGGCATCGCTGGTGCCGCCGCTCGGGTTGGAGCAGGCCGTTGGGCTGGCGCACTGCGGCCGCCGCCGCCACGCGGCTGTGCGTACGCAGCCGTCGTGGAAGCGATCGCAAGCGCGACGCAGAGAACCCCTACGCGCACTCGCATTAGTGTGTCACCTTGTCGATGGTGCCGTGTACTGCGATCGACGTGCCCCGTGCCGTTCGCACGAAGACCAGCACACCGTTCGGGGGCAACTGGGTCGAGGATCGCGGAAGCGGCTGCGTAGTAGCGCTAAGATTGAAGTACACGGAGCCGTGATCGAAGCCGATCGTATGAATCGTGCCGTTACGGCGAAGGGCAAGCCGGTATGGAAGACAGCGCTGAATCTCATCGACATACGAGCACGCCCCATGCGAAATGATCAGCGTGTCGTGATTATCTGGACTAAACACCCGGATGGTATCGCCGACGATCCGGATGACGCTGTCACCATACTGCTGGACCGTGCCGTCGTGCTGGTCGATCCGCACGGTCCCTTTGGCGATCGCGGTCGCGTTGCTGAGGGCGATGAATATGGCGAGTGCGCCGGCAAAGCACACCCGTGATGTTGTGCATCTCATTTACTAGTAGTCTTTCCCGAAAGCAGGCAACCAAACGTCCCTAACCTTAAATCTGTCCGTGCGAGTTGAGCAAGACCGGACCAAACTGCCGCTTCGGGCGCCTGGTTAAACACGAGACGTCTCATGTTTCGTGGTAGTGCGCGCCGAAGCGAGGGGAACGCTCTCCCGGGTCCGCACGACCAACACCGGAATTGGGGCGTTCCGCACGACGTGTTCCGCGACACTTCCGAGGAAGAGTCGCTGTAGTCCATGCCGCCCATGGCTCCCGACCACGATCAGATCCGCCGATCGCTGCTGCGCTGCGGTGATCAGTGCCTCGCCTGGATTACCGCCGATCACCCGTCCATCGGCAGAGACGCCGCGCGCGTTTGCCGACGCCAGTGCTTTATGAACAACGCGCCGCGCCTGTTCTTGCTCGTCGTCACCGACGCCCGCGACGCAGTAAAAAAACACCTGTTGACGTTCGCCGGGCCCCCATTCTAAAACGGTCGCAATGGCAGCATCGGATGGCTCCGATTCGTCAGTCCCGACGACGATGCACTCGAAGCAACGCCGCGTCGCCTCAGTACGCTTCGTCCCCGAGCGGAGCGTCAACACCGGCACCGCGCTCCCGCGCAACACCGCCTCCGTCGTACTGCCAACGAAGAGTCGTTCTAGCGCCGGTCGATCGTGAGTTCCCATGACGATCAGGCTGCACTTCGCATCAGCGGCAAACTCGAGTATACGCTCCGCGGGGTTCCCTTCGAACAGATGCCGCTGTGCGTGGACGCCGATGCGCTGCGCCGCGCGCATGGCTCGATCAAGCAGCACTTCCCCCTCTTGTTTGAGATCATCGATAATTTCGCTGGTGTCGCCCGCCATGCCGGACTCGGCCAAATTCGTGATCACCGGCAACCAGTCGGCCGAATGACAGAAGATCAGTTGACCATCGTGTTCGCGAGCCAGTCGTGCGGCAAACGCGACGGCCTCGTTGGAAGCGTCGGACTCGTCGATGGCGACGAGGATACGGAAGAACACATTGCTCACGATAGACCTGCGCTTTCTAACGCCCGAGAGGGGCGCAAGCTTCAGAGAACTGTTGTCGGCTTGCTCACCGGGACCACGGTATTCCGGCGGTGTGAAGATGGCATGCCGGGCTTGATCCCGATCTCTTCACGGGACGTTCAAACCGAGGCCGCTTCATAGAACCATGGGCCAATTGATGCTGACTACCGACCTTATCGTGAACGTCAACGGCATGCGTCACGAGATCTCCGGCATCGATACCCGGCGCCCACTTCTTTGGTATTTGCGTGACCGGCTCGCACTGAAAGGGACGAAGTTCGGCTGCGGTCACGGTGGGTGCGGTGCTTGCACCGTCACGGTCGACGGCCACGCTGTGCATTCGTGCGTTGTCAGCGTTGCCGACGTGGCCGGTAAGGACGTCATCACCATCGAGGGGCTCGTGGCGGAGCCTGACCGTCCCGTCCTTCGAGCGTGGCTCGCCGAGCAAGTCCCCCAGTGCGGCTATTGCCAGCCCGGGATGATCATGGCGACCGAGGCGCTTCTCGAAGCGAACGCAGCGCCGAGCGATGCTGACATCGACGCGGCCCTTTCGCACGTGCTCTGTCGCTGTGGCTCGTATCAGCGTGTACGCGATGCCGTCCATCGTGCGGCCGAACAACATTGGGACGATGCGCCGTTCCCGGCGGACCCGCTTCCGCCGCCGCCCAGCGAACCGCAGGGAGCGCGATTCCGGTTCAACCCGTGGGTCACGATCGGCGCCGACGGAACGGTCATCGTCACCATCGACCGCTCCGAGATGGGTCAAGGCGTAAATACCGCGCTGGCTATGCTCGTCGCCGAAGAACTTGACGTTGCACTCGACGGCATCCGTACCCAGTTCGCCCCGGTTGAGCATGCCTACGATAATCCGGTGATCGGTATGCAAATCACGGTCGGCAGCATGAGCGTTCACAATGCGTGGCTGCGGCTGCGTCAAGCCGGCGCCGACGCGCGCGAACGCTTGATTACGGCGGCCGCCGCGAACTGGGGCGTGCCGCCTGAGGAGTGCCGCGCGTGCGATGGGACTGTACTGCACGAGCGAACAAACCACCGCGCCGGTTACGGCGAATTAGCGGCTGCCGCCGCCCTTCTTCCGCCGATCGAAAACCCGCCGCTCAAGAGCTTCGAGCAAATGCGCATTCTCGGCAAACCTACCCGGCGGCTTGAGATACCCGGACACATCGCCGGACGCAGCGTCTTCGGTATGGATGTCACGCTGCCCGAAATGCTCGCGGCGACCATGCTCCTACCGCCGCTATCTGGTGCGGTGCCGGCGCACATCGACGCGAATGCAGCCAAAGCCATCGACGGCGTCCACGACATTTTCACCATTGGCGACGGCATCGCAATCGTCGCCGACGACTTGTGGACGGCATTTTGCGCTCGAGACGCAGTCAAAGTCACCTGGAGAGGGGGGAACGACCACCTCTCCAGCGCTGACATCCGCGTCCAGCTGCGCAGGGCACTCCAGCGGGTCGGGACGGTCGAGCGTGAGACTGGAGACGCGAATGCTGCACTGGCCGGAACAGCACTCATCGTGGCGGAGTACGAGACGCCCTATGTCGCGCACGCACCGATCGAGCCAATCAACTGCACCGTGCGCATCAGTGCCGGACACGCCGATGTTTGGGTGCCCACGCAGGGTCAAACGCTCGCGCGCGCGGCGGCCGCGCAAGCGGCCGGCTTGCCGCTCGAAGCGGTTGACGTTCACACAACGTTCTTAGGCGGCGGCTTCGGACGCCGCTCCGTTCCCGACTTCGTAACCGAAGCTACGCAGATCTCTATGCGGACCGGAACACCGATTCAGCTCGTCTGGACGCGAGCGGATGACGTCGCGCACGATCGGTACCGCCCAACGAGCCAAACGCTCCTCCGCGCGACGCTCGATCAATCCGGCAAGCCACTGGCCTTGTTCGCCCGCATCGCCGGCCCGAAACTGGCTTTCGAGGGCATCACGATTCCGTACGCCATCCCAAACGTGCGGATCGAGTGCGTCGAGGAAGACCCCGGCGTCCCGACGGGCTACTGGCGTTCGGTCGGGTCGTCTCAAAATGCGTTCGCCATCGAGGGATTCATCGACGAACTCGCCCACGCCGCGAACGCGGATCCCGTCGACTATCGGCTCGCTCTCCTCGAATCGTCACCGCGCCATCGCATGGTACTCGAACTCGCCGCAGCCAAAGCGAATTGGGGGACCGCAATCCCCGGATGTTCTCAAGGAGTCGCCGTCTACTATGCTCACGGTGGATGGGCCGCTCAAGTGGCAGATGTGTCGGTCCAAGATGACGGCCACATCAAGGTCCACCGTGTCGTATGCGCCGTCGACTGCGGTTTTGCGGTCAATCCGGACACGGTCGCTGCCCAGGTGGAGGGCGGAATCGCCTTCGGTCTCACAGCAGCGTTGAAATCCGCGATCACGATTGAGCACGGCCACGTTGCTCAGACCGGGTTTCGCGACTTTTCACTGCTGACGATCGCGGAGATGCCGCGGGTGGACGTTCACATCGTGCCGAGTCGGGAAGAGCCAAGCGGTGCCGGCGAGTGCGGCGTGCCGCCGATTGCGCCCGCGGTTGCCAACGCCGTTTTCGCCGCGACCGGGCAACGTATCCGTAGCCTCCCAATCGTGCTCTTGCGTTAGGCTGAACGTCACATGGATCTCAAAACCGCCGTTTATGGTCGCCGTGCGATCCGCGCATACACAACTGAACTCGTTGCTCAGGAGACGATCGCTCAACTCATCGAGGCTGCAATACAGGCACCGAGTTCGATGGATTTGGAGCCATGGGCCTTCGCCGTCGTAGAGGGCGCTGCGCGGCTCAAGGAGTTTTCCGAACGCGCGAAGGCCTCTTTTCTCACGCACACGGCGCCGCAGCCGCTCGAGGCTCGGATGCACGAGATGCTCGCGGACCCCGACTTCAACATCTTCCACGATGCATCTACGTTAGTTGTCGTGTGCGCGCCGAGCGATGAACCTCAAGCCGCGGAAGATTGTTGTCTCGCCGCACAAACTCTCATGCTTGCCGCGCATGCAGCGGGTCTGGGCACCTGTCCAATCGGCTTTTCGCGTCCTTGGCTCCGCTTGCCGGAGACGAAGAGCGAACTCGGCATCGCCGTCGCCTACGTGCCCATTTTCCCCGTCGTGGTCGGGCATCCGGCCGAACAGCCGCCCGCCCCGGGACGAAAGAGCCCGCTCATCATCCGGTCAATAGCCTAGCTGGTTTGGTAGATCATCGTTCTACGTCAGCCCGACGACTTTCCGGCGGCGCGATTCGTCTCGCTCGATCACGGCGTCGAGTTTCCGAGTGTGTGGAACAGGCGGCCAATCTCGTAGGTAACGCCCGCGGCGAGAACAACGAGACCGAGTTGCCGCAGCCCGGCGCGGAGCCATCTGCCGTCGGTAATCCGTCCGATGACGCCACCGATGAGCGCCGCCGCGATGCTCGCACTGGCTAAGGATAGAGCAATTGCGGTCGCACCACTCGTGAAGAACCACGGCACGATCGGCACGAGCGCGCCCGCAGCTGAAGTCAGCAAGGTCGTTATGGCCGATCGTAGGGGTGAACTGCGATCGCGTGGGTTCAAGCCATAACGCAAGAGTCCGAGGACGCTCGAAGAACGGGCGACGTCGGCGACGAGCGCCGCGCCGATCGTACTCGCATTCACACTACCGATGCCGCGGTCGACGAGCTCACGTTGCAATATCCGGGCACGGGCCTTCGCGTCGAGACGATCAACGTCGCGCAGCTCGGTCGCAAGACGCGCACGTCGCTCGGCTCGGGTTTGCCCCGCAATATATTGGCTGACCGCGAGCGAACACGCACCCGCAACCAAACTCGCGAACCCCGCTAGACGCACTGTCGATGCCCCGCTGTCTGCGCCCGCAACACCAAGCAAGAGCGCCAACGTCGAAACCAGCCCGTCGTTTACTCCGACCACGGCAGCATGAAAGGCATCAACCTGCGCCTGCGTCCGACGGCGTTGGCGCCTTCGATGCTTCGTTTCACCGCCCGGTTCGACCATGGGTACCATCATCCGACACTCGCGTGAAGAGCGTACACTGCTCCCTTCATCGACCGTTCACCGTGATCCGGCAAACTGCTCACATGCACACATTCATCCTCCATTCAGCGCGCGTGCTGACCGGGCTTGCAATCGTCACTCTCGGCCTTCCTCAGCAAGCCCTCGCGCAGACGCCCACGCCATCGCCGCCGCCCTATGCGCAGCCAAACACTGAGCAAACTATCCACGGCCGCATCACGGCGATCGACGGACCCTTTAACGTTAGAGTACATGACGACAAGGGCTACATCGATAGCGTTGAGTTGCATCGCGGGACGATCATCAATCCGACCGGTCTCACGCTGGCCGTCGCGATGCGCGTAAAGGTCCTGGGTTACAATGCCGGCGCCGTTTTCGAAGCGAACGAAATCGACACGCCCTATACCTACGCCGGCCCCCCGCCGATCGCGACATACTACGGCGCGGGCTGGTGGTATCCCGGATACGGCTTTGGTTACGGCCCCGCGTTCAGTCTGAACGTCCACGTCGGGGGAAATCTGTATCGCGGTTCGTTCCCACACCAGCATCCGGTCGTTCGTCCGCCGAATCCTCGGCCGCCTATCGGCGGTCCCTTTATCGGACATCCGGGCAGCGCCCCAGCACCGGGTCGCCGTCGTTAGCCGCGACAAGGTTTCGTCACCGACATGCGCGGCGGTTTGGTGCGGCGGTCGACGAGTGGGGATAATAGACGTAGTGAGTACGGATCGCCGTCGCCTCGAAGGCGTCCCCCACCTTGTGGCCACGGATTGTGACTCGCATGCTGACACTTAGGGTAAGGCCCTTCGGCGTGATGATTGTCCCGGGACGTAGAGTCACGCGATCGATGCAACCATCATCATCGCTAACGATCATGCGAAAAGGTCCGTCGATTGATGCGATGCGACCTTGGAGCGTCTGTTCGTTGCTCACAAGGCCTGATGAAGCTAACGTTCGTGCCGGACCGGCGACTTGGCTCAACGTTCGTTCGCTTGCATTCAGAAATACTGTAGCGCAGAAACCAAGCGCCAGAAGCCCTCTTATATAAGATCGCATCCATCGAACATGCTGTTCGGGTTTGAATATCCGGTGAAGCGATGTTCGCAAAACGTCTTCGACGTCGTCTAACATCTTGTCGCTACCAATCCGAGCGAGTTAGCGGTTCGTCAAGTTCGAAGTGACCGCCGGGGATCGCCGCGACCTGCTCGCCGTCGACACGAATGCCGACGGACTTGATTCCCGGTAACGCCGTCATCGTCCACACGAGGGATTTGAATGTCGCCGACTCCCGAAAACTCCCCCCGGCAAGACCGTCGACTTCTTTTGATAGGTCAACGACGGCGTTCGATCCGGTCACCTCGACCGAACGGACGGTTGTCCCATTCGGAAAGCGAACCGCATCGACGCCTGAGGGCGGTCCTGCCATGACTTGCGTCGCGGCGTAAAATGCAACGCTGCTCCGATCATGGGCAGGGCCGAGCAAAACGCTCCGCGAGGCTTCGGTCGTCCCGTCGGGCTGAGTGTAATAGACCATAATGTGATCGGCAATCGCAGTAGCCCGACTAAGATGCCACCAGTAGAGTGCTCCGACGATGGCCAAGAGCACAACCAGGGCCAGAGTGATTGCTAACGGCGTTCTATCCGAAGATCGTGCGCCGGAGACTTCCATCGCTTTCTACAATATCACCTACGACTTGAAGGGCCGGTGAAGTGCTCTAGAATGAAGCCTTCATCTTTACTTTGACTCCAGCTCACGCCACCCACCGATACTGCCACGATCAGCCCTCGCACCTATCCGCCGCATCGTCCGGCTAACGGTACGCACCTAGCCAGGACTTAAATGCGTCCAACGGGAGCGGATGACAGATCGCGTACCCTTGCACGTAGTGGCAGGATCGTTGCCGCAGCCAGTCGATCTGCTCCGGTCGCTCGACGCCTTCGCCCAAAGACTCGAAGCCGAACCGTTGCGTGATCGCTAGGATCGTCTCAGCGATTGCCTCGTCATTCGAGTCGTCGAGAATTCCCGAGATGAAGCTGCGGTCGATTTTCACGACGTCGATCGGCAGTTGCTTCAGCGACGAAAGCGAGGAGTAGCCGGTTCCGAAATCATCGATCGCAACCCGGACTCCCAGTTTCCGAAGCGCCCGGCAGACGTGCCGGGTCGCAGCAACGTCGCGCATCGCGTCGCTTTCGGTAATCTCGACACCAAGGTTTTCCAGCGCGACGCCTGCTCGAGACGCTTCGACGAATGCACGGACGACGCTCGGATCGCCGGCTTGCCGTCCCGAGAGATTGAAGTAGAGCCGGAAGGCCGGTTGCAGCAACCGGAATTCTTTCGCGGCGTCGAGAGCATTTGCCATCACCCAGGAGTCCACGTTTGCAATGATTCCGGTCTGCTCCGCAAATGGTATGAACTCAACTGGAAGCAGCAGACCTCGGGTCGGGTGACGCCACCGGATCAGGGCTTCGCAGCCGGTCACTGCCCCGGTGTTGATATCGATATGCGGTTGGTAATAAAGCGTGAACTGATCGCCGGAAACCGCTGCGGTTAGCTCGGTGCGAAGGCTGGCGCGACGCTGAGCATCACCCTCCATGCCCTGCTCGTAGCAGACCGTAGATCCATGGCCGCGTTCCTTGGCCGCGAACAGCGCCGTTTCGGCGTGTGAGAGGATCGTGTCGAAACGCGCGCCATCGTCGGGCCCAACGGCAACGCCGAGGCACGCTGTGAGAGCGACGAATTCTTTCCCCTCGCGATCTCCGGTAGGAAACGCGCGCGCGAAAACGTCGGCAATATCGAGTGCCCGATCCCGCGCAAACGCCTTCGATCTGGGGTTTGCGAGAAAGACGCCGAAGACGTCGTCCCCGACACGGCCGACGATGTCGTCGTCGGTGACGCGGTGCCGTAAGGCAGCGCCGACCTCGACGAGCAATGCGTCACCGGTCATGTGCCCGTAGGTTTCGTTAACTCCGCGGAAAGCGTTGATGTCGACGAGGATGACCGCGTACCGATCGGAAGCATTTGCTGCCATGCGTGCCTGCGAGCGAAAATTAGATCGATTGATGAGCCCGGTCAGCCCGTCGTGTGACTGCTGGTACTGGATCCGGTCGAATTGCCAGCGCTGTTGTACGTGACTCGCAAAGTATGATGCGAGGACCTCAATGTAGGCATGCTCGTGCGCGCCGAGCGGTCTCGCCGCAGCTTCTTTGGATGCGAACGATAGCGACCAGGTCGAGCCTCCGGCCGAAAACGTCGTTACGATCATCGCATGCCATCCGCGAGCCTGCGGGCGTGAAACTGCGTCGTTGACTGCCTGGACGTCATCCCAGGAGCGCGTTCCGCCGCCCTCGGCAAGCACTTTACTGATGACCGTTCCTTCGAGCTGGATAGCGCGGTCCGTACTGCTCGAGGTTTCCCCCGCGGCTGAGCTAACCGGAATTTCGACGGCCGCTTCCAAGACGGCTTCGGAGCCCTGAATGCGCCGGAAGCTCGCCCGATATTGTTGGCCGGGCTGAATCGTCGCTGACGCGTGACGAAGCATCGCGATCCACAGCGCGTCGTCGCGGAGACTGGAATCGTTCACGATTTGCCATAACGCCTCGAGGCGCTCGGCATGTTGCCGCGAGCGTTCTTCTTGATTGCGGAGCGAGTCCTCGAGCCGATTGACTTCGATTTGGTTGGCAAAAGAAGAAGCGAGCACTTCGAGATATGCAAAATCCTCTGCACCGAACGCCTGGGTCGTCGGGTCGCGAGATGCGAGCGTCAAGGCATATTGCGATCCGCCGGCCGCGAACTTCGTCGAAATCAGGGCGCGCCAGCCGAGACGCACGACGAGCTCCGGCACGTCGACCATCGTTGTAGTGTCGTCCCAACCAAGGGAACGGCCGACCCGTGAAATGATCGTTGTCGCGACCGGATTACGGCTGCCGATATGCATCAGTGCCGTCCGCGGATCGTCATCATCGGGGTCCGCACCGACGCCGATCACGACGATGTCGTCTCCTACGATTTGCCCGAGTAAGCCGCAAAATCGTTGCCCGGGCCGGATTACCGCGGCCGCTTGACGGAGCATCACCTCGACTCGCTCTAGGCCGCGTAGGCCCGGAGTATTGGCGATCCGCCAAAGGGCTTCGAGGCGCCCGGCGTGGCGTTCTATGACGTCGCGCAGACGTTCCTCGCCCGTACTGCGCGCGAGGCGGTCCCGAAGAGCCGTCAAGCCGAAGGCGATGTCGTTTCCGAGTTCGCTGAGTAGCTGAACCTCCTCCGCGTCGAAGGCATCCAGTTCAGTCGAGTAGATCGACATCACCCCGAATATGCCTGACTTGCCGGCAATGGGCACCGCTATCGATGACTTGAGGCCGTGTGCCGAGGCTGACGCAAGCCAGGGTTGCATGGCGGTATTGGTTTCGAAGTTGCGATTGATCACCGGCTTGCCGACGCGAATCGCCGATCCGGTCGGCCCACGTCCACGTTTGCTGTCGGCCCAGCTGATTTCACTCGCGTCGATGTAATTCGCAGCCGGGCCGGCCCACGCCACCGGGCGCACGGTCTTGGCCTCGTCGTGTTCGGCAAAGCCGATCCACGCGACGGCGTAGCCTCCGATGTCGACAGCTACATCGCATATCGCTTGAAGCAAGCCGAGTTCGTTCGTGGCGCGGACGAGAGCCGCATTGGCGGCGCTGAGCGTCATCAGTGCGCGGTTGAGCTGTCTGAGCGCGCGTTCGGTGTCTCTCCGCTCGGTGATGTCGATGCAACTCGCGCAGATAAGTGCGCCCTCGGGGACCGGCAGATGAACCAGCGACACGGCGCAGATCCGCTCGATGCCCGTCGCGGTCCGAATGCGCCGCTCGAAGTCGACCCGCTCCCCACTCAGTGCTCGCCGGTTGTGCTCGGCGAAGAAGTCGTCGTCAACGGAAGATTTCTCCGGCTGCGTGGCGTTGTAGAAATGCCGGATCCCGTGCTCGAGGAGCTCCTCACGGCTGCATCCGAACAGTTGCTCGGCACTGCGGTTCGCGTCGATGAACCGATCCGCATCATAGTCATAAAGCAGGATGGCGGTCGGAGCATTCTCGACGAGAAGCCGAAAGCGCGATTCGGCCGAACGCAGCTCGCGGTTCGTAGGATCTCGCCGCGAAACGTCGATTGCAACGCCGATGATCACCCGCCGGTCTTGGTGATCTACGACCGTACATTGCGACAGCAACACAACAACGCTGCCATTCTGGCGTGCGAAATTTTCCCGAGTTTGCAACGATTCCACACCATCCGACGCTAGGCGCGCGAGTTCGCCACGCAACCGTTCGCGGTCGGGCCTCGCGGCGAACTCGACGAAGGATCGGCCTTGCATCTCGTCGGGCTTATAGCCGGCCATTTCCGCAAAATGGGCGTTGACGTACGCGATGGTGCAATCCAGCTCGAGGACATAAACGCCGGCGACGTGTTGCTCGAGGAGCCCACGAAACTGGGCCGCGTTATCTCGGGCTTCTCGTTCCGCGCGTTTGCGCTCCGTGATGTCTCGGAAGAACCAGACACGGCCGAGGTAGCGACCCTTCCCGTTTCGCTCCGTGGCGGGCGCGGTATGGAAGGCGAAAATCCTCCCGTCCTTGAGCTCGATCTCCTCGTGGCTTTCTTCGTGCGTCTGCTCCCTGAGATGTTGAAGTCTCTCGAGGAAGCCCACGGAGTCGACGATCGTCTCCAGAATCCTAGCGAACATCTCGTCGCTCGAGCCAGGTGCAACGAACTCGAGTGGAATCTTCCACATTCGTATGAAGCGCTGATTGTAGGAGATTACGGTGCGCTTCGGGCCGACGACGAGGATGCCGTCGGAACTCAGTTCGTGTTCGGCCTTCAGAACGGCCAAACTCGCCGCGAGTTCGGTTTCCGTCGCCTTCGCTTTCGCGCGCATCAGGCGGTTAGGCTTCATGCACTACCTTGTCCATTTACGCCCTTCTCCGATCGAGGCGGCGTGAAGGGAACTCGACACGGCTACCTCAGGACGAACGTTCGAACCCGCCATCCCCGGTATCGATCGGTATCCTAGTTTGCTCGGTGCTTAATTGCCAATGTCCCGTCCTCCTAGCAAGCTCGAAGGCTGGATCTCAACGCGTCGGTCGATCATTTGGGTCAGGCTACAGCAAGATCCCGCGCAAGGTATCTTCGGAAACGAGACGCTGGTAAACTTTCGGTCGAATTCGTCGCGTGCTTCTGCTTCATTTGGTGTATGCGGGTTAAATGAATTTCCGACGAAGCTCGTCGCCATACAGCCTTCACGCCCAGCCCGAATACTAACGACCATTCATTAGCTGAGGGTGAACCAACCATGATCGTTCAGGCGGAGCGCGCCACGGGGCGCGCGGCAATGTACAACGAGAACACGTTCAAGATCGGTTTCTTCGGCGCGAACTGCTCGTCCGGGCGCTTCTGCACAACCGTCCCGGAGCGCTGGTCGGGCGACTGGAACGACTGCCTGCGCCTCGCAAAGATGATGGACGATGGCGGCATCGACTTCATGTTGCCGATCGGCCGCTGGAAAGGTTACGGGGGAGAAACCGACTACCAAGGCTCGACCTACGAAACGATCACCTGGGCCACCGGCTTGCTCGCCGCCACGAAACGGCTCACGGTGTTCGGCACCGTTCACGCACCGCTGTTCCACCCCCTGATCGCGGCCAAGCAAATGGTCACCGCCGACCACGTCGGTCACGGGCGTTTTGGGCTCAACGTCGTCTGCGGTTGGAATGAGGACGAGTTCGACATGTTCGGCGTCGATGCCAAGGATCACGCCGGACGCTATCGTCAGGGCCAGGAGTGGCTCGACGTGATGCGCGAGGCCTGGACGAAAGACGATTTCGACTACAGCGGCGAGTTTTATAAACTCAGCGGTGTCCGCGAGAAGCCCAAGCCGTACGGCGGGACGTTACCGCTCACGATGAACGCCGGCTCGTCGGGCGAGGGACGCGCCTTTGCCCTGCGCAATTGCGATGCCTGGTTCACCAGCGTGCGTCACGATGGCTCGCAACGCGAGGCCGACCTCGAGACGGCGATTCCGAAGATCCAAGAAGCCAGAGCCGAAGCGCGTATGCACGGGCGCGAGATCGGCGTGTTCACCGTGGGCGTCGTCGTTTGCCGACCAACGCGGAAAGAAGCCGACGAGTACCACCGTTACGTGACGCTCGAACACGCGGATTGGGGCGCCATCGATCACACGCTCGAAATGAAGGGTCTCGACAAGCTGCCGCCCGCAGATGTCGAACACCATCGGCGAGCTTACGCGAATGGACACGGTGGACTGCCGTTGATCGGCACTCCAGACGACGTGGCCGAAACTTTCGCGCGAATGAGCCGCGCCGGATTTTCCGGGATCGGACTCTCGTTTGTGAACTATGCCGACGAATTACCCTATTTCCTCGACGAGGTCGTCGGCCGTCTGGAGCGGTTGGGGCTGCGCAAGCCGTAACGCGATCTCCGTAGGGTCCCGACCGTTGCGATCGGCCGGATTACTCATGACGGTCCTTCCCTTGCTTCACGCTGCTTTGGCGTTACGTCAACTTTGTTTTTCATGGTGAACGTCAGTATCGCTACGTCATCTACGCGCGTGGTCCCTCGCGGCCACATCCTCTTATAGATGTCACGTGCTGGATGCGGCTTGAACTTCGGACACTCCTCGGCGGCGATTTGACGCAACTGTTCGAGCGATTTCACAATGTCACGGTGCGGGTGTTCTACTAAGCCATCCGAGAACAAGACAATCGTAGACCCGGGTGGCATGTCGGTCTTTTGATCTGAAGTGATCAGTTGCGACTCAACGCACAGTGGAATGCCGTTCGAGGGTAGGTATTCGGCGTGCCCGTCCCGCGAAACCCAGAGCGGAGGCATCTGTCCGGCGGTCGCATATTCAAACGTACTTTCCTGCACATCCAAGTAACCGAACAGTGCGGTAACAATCGGATTATTCGGTTTGCGGTTGAGCATCTGGTTGACCTTGGAGAGTACCGCCGACGGAGGCTCGTACTGCTCCAGCATCGCAGAAAGCAGCGATTGCGCAACTTGGACCATAACGAGTGCGGCCACTATGCCGTGCCCCGCAACATCGCCCAACGAGATCCCTAAAAGCTGGCCGCCGCGATCACCGTTCTTAGCGAACTTTGCTACGCTCTGGACCTTGTACCAATCGCCTCCGAAGCTTTCTGCGTCCGGGGCAGCTTCATAGACCACGTCAAACGTTACGTCGGTAATCTGAGGCAAGTCGATGACATCGGGCAGCAGCGCTTCTTGGATTTGCGTGATCGTTATCCGCGATGCGAAGTGCCCATCAGTCGTATCTTGAGTCGTGGACAACGATACCCCCTCGAAATGCTCCGCCGATTGGCCCGCTCATCCGGCGAATGCGGGTTAACCTAAGACGTATTTCCAGCATTCATCCGGCGAATCCGGCCTTAACGTTAGCAGAACTTTCTGCGAAAGTCGCCGGGTACCACCGAACCGGGTCAACCGCTCGAAATGGCCAACGGTACGCCGTCCATCCGGCGCAGCAGAAGCGAAACGGAAAGTCGCAGGCCTACGTGCCGTTCGGCCACGAAAACCTTGGAAAGTCATGAAAGAGTTCAACGCACTCGGAATCAGCGTCGACAATCATGTCGTCTCTGTCCGCTCGCAAGGACGCACCGCCGCGCGAATCCCCGACACGTTCAACCGCAAGCGCCTTGAACGCCAGCGTGGGATCCGCGAAATCGTCTTCGGCGCACAGGACGGCCTCTTGACGACCTTGGGGATCGTCACCGGCGTCGGAAGCGCGGAGAACGAACGCGCGGCCATTCTCATCACGGGCGGTCTTGCACTGCTCGTCGGGGCGCTCTCGATGGGCGTCGGCGAGTACCTCGGCGGAAAGTCCGAACGCGAGGTCGTGCAGAGTACGATCGACTTCGAGCAGCAAGAGATGGCCGATACACCCGACGCAGAGTTCGCCGAGCAGGTCGCTTACTATCGCCTCAAGGGATTTACAGACGACGAAGCGCTCATGATCGTAAATCGGCTCAAGCAGAATCCCGAGATTTGGCTGCACGAAATGGTGCGCGATGAATTCGGGATCGATGTCCGCGAGGCGCAAAGCGGCGGGTTGCGTGCCACCATCTCGATGGCCGGCTCGTTCGCGATTGGCGCGGCGCTGCCGGTTCTGCCATATGCGTTCCCGATTCCGCTCGGCCCCGCGATGTGGGTTGCGCTGCTGCTCGCAGTCGTCGCGCTCTTCGGTATCGGTGTCTTTGCTGCAAGGTCCACGAAGCGCAACCCGATCTCGAAGGGCTTGGAGCTCGTCGCGTTTGGTACGCTCGTCTTCGGCGCCGCATGGGCAGCGGGCCGTTACGTACCGCCGCTGTTTGGACACGGCACGATTAGTGTCGGCGGTTAAACTAAAAGCGGCTTGTCAGTGTCCCATGAGTTCGCTTGCGGTGACGGGCCGCGTGAGGAAACCGAATTTGTAGCCTGCGTCGAGTTGCGGTTGAATCTCGTTGAGCCGGATCGTTTCCGCATACACGGGGCGCACCTCGCCGCGAATTGTGTCGACGTCGATCTTGTTGACCTTTGCGACGATAACGGCCGAATCGGATTGGTGCGCGTTCGCCCACGCACCCGCTTCGGTGAGCGCGGCCGCGACTTTACGCACGAGGTCGGGATTTTTGTCCGCGTACGCCTTCGTCGTGAACCACGCTGCAAGCATAAATGTCGGCGCAATTGCTTGAAACGCTTCCGGGAAGCAGCGAACCTTGCCGCCCTTGATCGTCTTCGTCAACGCCGGCTCCGAGATGACGGCGCCCGCGTACGTCCCGTTGTCCAACGATGACGCCATCTCGGAGAACGGAGCCTCGATGATGTTCGCCTTCGCCGGATCGAGACCACCCTTGCTCAGCCACGCGCGCGCAGCTAAATCCGCCGTCTGTTTGAGTGCCGGAACGGCGATCGTCTGACCATCGAAATCCTTGGCCGTCATATACTTCGATGATTTCGCGACGCACAGTACGCCGGTCGGCGCCGCCGGCGTCGACATGGTAGCCGGCGCGATAATGACGATCGGCACCGCATGCGTCACCGCGTTAGCCAGATTGATCATCGTCGCCACACCGATATCGGCGGAGCCGTTCAGCACGGCAGCCGAGACGGCCGCGCCTGTTGCCAGCGTATCGACGTCAACCGCGATACCAGCCTTCTTATACAAGCCCAGATCTTGCGCATAAAAGGCTTGCGCGTACGTTTCAGCTGCGGACGTTGCGAGGCGGACGGCCGGCGACTGCGCCGATGCGGTCCCTAGGCTATTTCCGATCGCAAAGAGCAATACGGCAAGACAAACCGGGAGTCGATGGCGCGGCAGCATGCCCCGCGGTTGGGCACCCGCGCCGCCGGGCCCTCCGCGGGAATCGCATCATCCCCTAAGAAGACCGGCCCGTGACGTTTAGCAGTTGGCGTGGCACGTTCGGTATCATCCAGCCCACGATGCGACCGGTTACCGGCGGCCTGGAAGATTTGATTCGCATGCTGCCGCGGGGCATCGGCGTTATCGCTCTCTACAATGGCATCACTGAAGGGACACGAGCGGAGTTCGAATCCGTCATCGACGGCTATGAGGCCAAAACGGCGGAGCTTGCTGCAGCCGGTGTGGATTTGATTCACCCCGGCGGCGCTCCGCCGTTCATGTTGTTGGGTTACGAGGAAGAATCGAACCTAATTCGCCGCTGGGAAACGAAGTACGGCGTGCCGATTTTCACCGCCGGAAGCAGCCAAGTTGCGGCGCTTCGTGCACTGGGCGTGAAGCGTATCGTCGGCATAAGCTATTTTCGCGGCGAAATGAACGAGTCGTTTGCGAAGTACTTCACCGCCGCGGGCTTCGAGGTTCTTTCGATGACCGGTATGGACGTTGACTTC
>Ga0182030_10007938_pt1 | contig 22066 bp, 20 predicted proteins | sample 812S3MmetaG_FD_121299 | JGI IMG/M metagenome (GOLD analysis project Ga0182030, IMG submission 121299) | Permafrost microbial communities from Stordalen Mire, Sweden - 812S3M metaG (Illumina Assembly) | ecosystem: Environmental > Terrestrial > Soil > Wetlands > Permafrost | place: Sweden... | reverse complement strand
GGCGCTGGATGCCGCCAAGCCGCTGGCCGACGAGGGAATCGATGCGCTGAAGGAAGGCTTGGAAAATGACAACTACGTGCTTCAGACGCTTTTCCTGACATCTAATGCCGCAGCCGCTCTGGCTGGCACAGGCACGCCAACGCCGGATCAACTTGCCACCGGAGCGAAAGCCGCGCAGATGCTGGCGGATTTCGGAAAAGTCTTCTTCGCCCCGGAGAAGAAGGGGGCAAATATGTCGGCGGCCGATTGGGCGGCCGGCCTGAAACAGATTGAGGATCAGGCCGATGGAACCCAGTTGGCGATCGCTCTGTATCCGGCCACGGCCGCGTTGAAGCCTAATCCGAAAGACCCGGCGGCTTGCGCTACCGCCGAGCCGGTCTTCCGGAAAGTTTCGGAGCAATATCCGAACGCGGGTGCGATTGCCCAGCAACTGGCCGCCGTCACTCGCTGCCAGCAGACCAAGGATCCGAAAAAAGTCCAACAGGCGCTGTACTACTACGCCCGCGCGGTAGTGGACCCCGTGGGTGGCGCCGGTGGCCTGGATGAGAAGGGTCAGAAGGCCCTGGACGACTATCTGAAGACCATCTATACCACCATCCACGGCAGCGACGAGGGCTTAGCGGATCTGAAGGCTTTGGCGGCGAAGTCGCCGAACCCGCCGGAGGACTTCAAAGTGAAGACGGCCAGCGAAATCGCCATCGCCGCGGAAGAGGAATTCCGCACCAAGAATCCGCAGCTCGCCATGTGGATGAGCATCAAGGGACAGCTCGCCGACACCGGCGGCCAGCAGTACTTTGACGAGTCCTTGAAAGAACACGACATGTCCGGCGAGAATGGCGCCAAATTGCTCAAAGGAAAACTGCTCGAAGCCAAGCCCGCCTGCCGTTCCAAGGAACTCCTGGTGGCAATCCCCATGCCCAACGCTACCGGCGCCCCGGTGGCGGAAATTACTCTGAAGCTGGACGCACCGCTCACCGGCAAGCCGGAAACCGGTGTCGACATCCAGTTTAACGGCGAGCCCGTAGCATTCGCCAAAGAGCCCTTCATGTTGACCATGAACTCGGCGAAAGACAAGATCGACGGCTTGAATGTCACCCCCTGCGCGGCGGCGGCGCCGGCCAAGAAGGCCGCTCCCCCAGCCACCAAAAAGGGCGGCGAGTAATCGCGATTCGATGTTTTGGGGGTGGGCCCGATGGCTCACCCCTTCCTTCCCAGACTTCCCCCCATTTTGGCCCATTTGGCATTCCGTTCCCCCCACGATACAATACAAGGTAGGGCAGTTCCGCTTTTCCCGATAAGTTATGCCGATTTACGAATATAAATGCCACAAATGCGGTCAGAAGTTCGAGGTTCGGCGGAGAATTTCTGCCGCCCCTCTGAAATTTCACGAAGACTGCGGCGGCGAGGTAGAGCAGTTGATTTCGGCGCCCGCGTTGCATTTTAAGGGCACGGGCTGGTACGTCACCGACTACGCCAAGAACGGCCAGTCTCCCTCGACGTCCGCGTCCAACGGCAATTCGGACTCGAAAACCGAGACCAAGAGCGAGTCCAAGGCCGAGACGAAGTCGGAGAGCAAGCCGGAGAGCAAGCCGGCGAGTAAGAGCGAGTCGTCCCCCACTTCGACCACCGCCTGACGTCTTCGGGACATGATGTCCCGAAGTCGATCTCCCCTTACTGAAAACAATAGAGTTGCGCAGGACGACCTGGGACATGCTGTCCCAAATGGAAATTGAGGAGAGCCCGGCAACCGCTTCCTCCGGTCGCGGCTCAGTTTCGGCACACTGCGTTTCCGAGCCCCGACCGAAGGGAGCGCATCATGGCACTGCGGGCCACCAAATCGGAACCCCTCTGTGGTAGGGCGGACGCCCACGTCCGCGCCGGACCCCCTGGTCCGGCAAAGGCCGAGCCGGGGGGCTCGGCCGCGGGTCAGGGGACCCGCCCCACCGGATGTTCTTCAACCGAGCGGTCCCCCGAGTTCACAGCAGATCGTGGCGATTGCTCTTTTCCAGCGCCTTCACGATATCGCCGACCTGTTGCGCGCGGTCGCGGGTGGCGACCAGCAGGGCATCCGGCGTGTCCACCACGATGAGGTCCTTCACTCCTAGCAGGGCGACCATTTTGCCGCGGGCATCGACGAAGTTGTCGTGCGCCTCCAGGCAGACGGAGTCGTTCGCGACCACGTTGCCGCAGTCGTCGCGGCCCATGAGCTCGTAGACCGCGTTCCAGCTTCCTACATCGTTCCATCCGAAATCGCCGGCCGCGATGCCCGCCACTTTTGCGGCTTTCTCCAGGACCGCGAAGTCGATGGAAATGTTGTCGCACAGCGGGAACGCCTTGGCCAGGCGATCGGCGAAGAGGCGCGAGCCGAAGCGCGGCAAGGCGGCCAGAATGGTCGCGGTCTTCGGCAAATGGTGGCGTAGCTGATCCAGCAGAACGTCGGTGCGCCAGAAGAACATGCCCGAATTCCAATAAAAATTCCCCGCTGCCACATAGCGCTTCGCCTTGGCCAGCACGGGCTTCTCATGGAAGCGCCGGACCTCGATGGGCGCGCTGCCTCCAGGCTTGGTGCCGCGCGGGAATTCCACGTAGCCATAGCCGGTCTCCGCCCAGCGCGGCTGGATTCCCACCAGCATCAGGTTGCCGGCGGACGCGCCTTTCAACGCCGCGCGCACTACCGCGCGATAGGCGGTCTCTTTGCTCACCACGTGATCGGCTGGAAAGACTCCCATGACCGCGTCGGGATCCAGCGATTGCAGAATCTGCGCCGCCAGGCCGATAGCCGGCGCGGTGTTGCGCTGCGCCGGTTCGGCCAGAATTTGCCGGCGGGGAATTTCGGGAAGCTGCCGCACAATAACGTCGCGCAGGTGATCGTTGGTGAGGACCCACAAGCGCTCGGGCGGAATCACCGGCGACAAACGGTCCACCGTGGCTTGAATCAGCGATCGCTCGCCTACCACGTTGAGCACCTGCTTGGCGGAACGTTTGCGGCTCAGCGGCCAGAATCGCGTTCCGCGTCCTCCGGCGAGGATCAGACCATAATGGTGACGGTTCATCTCGTGTCGGGTCTCCCGGTTCGCTGTGACTGCTCCCTCACGGTCGCTGCCCGAATCGCAGCTTGGGCAAGCTAGAGGCTTGGCAGGAAATAACCGCTCCCTTTGGTCGCGGCTCGGAAATGTATGCTGCCGATTCCGAGCCGCGACCGGAGGGAGCGGTTTCCAAAAACTGCTACTGTTATTTCAGTTCAACGGATACGAGTGTATCAAACGGAAGGTCCGTTTCCAGCGCGTCTTAGTGGGGAAGTGTTCGAGCAGATCCAGAATATGCTTGGGACTGATGGCGGTATTGGTGAGGTCATCGGTGGTCGCGTCGTACGACCAATAGACGATCAGCGGTTTGCCGATGATGTTGGCGCGCGGCACAAAGCCCCAATAACGGCTGTCCGACGACATATCGCGATTGTCGCCCATGGCGAAATAATAACCGGGCGGTACCACGACTTCGCCGTTCACCACGTGGTTGCGCAGCATATCCGACGCGGGCGAAGGGATGTGTACGTTGGGAATCGGGAACTCGTCGCGGTAGGGGTCGAAGTATTCCGCCTTGTGGTAGACGTAGGGCTCAACGGCGGCCTTGCCGTTGAGGATCAGGTTCTTGTCGACCAGGCGAATGCGGTCGCCGGGAACACCTATGCAGCGCTTGACGAACGTCTGGCTGATGTCGACCGGGTACCGAAACACGATGATGTCGCCGCGATGAGGCTCTCTGTAGGGCAAGATGTGGCTGGTGATGGATCCGCCGGGCGGCGCGAACGCCAGCTTGTCTACCAGCAGGTGGTCGCCGATCAGGAGCGTGTCCTCCATCGACCCGGTGGGGATGACGAAGGCCTGGACAATCGACGTCGTGCCGAACAGCAGCAGGATGACGGTGACGGTCCACTCCGCGATAAAGCTGCGTTGCGGCGGTTCCGCCGACTGCTCCTCGATCTGTTCCTGCGTCGCTCCCTGGGCTTCCGGCCGCGGTTGGGTTTCTTCCTGCCGTTCGGGCGTACTCTCAGCCTCGATAGTATTGTCTGGATCCACTCCCCGTTATTTTAGCGGAAATCCCTGCTATTCTGTTTTGAGAACGTCAGAGTCCGGCACCCGTGAGCACCATTTCAACCAATCCCCCTCCGCAATCGAATGCTGCCTCCGCGCGGCGAAAGGCAGCCATCATCGTGGCGGCCTGCACAGTTCTGAACGCGGTGGCGCAAATTCTATTCAAACTGGCAGTGCGCAACCTGGTGCCCACCCCGCTGGGATTGCTGACCAACCTGCCGTTGATCGGCGGGCTCGCCTGCTACGGACTTTTCATGATTGCGATGGTGCTGGCGCTGCGAGAGGGCGAGTTATCCATGCTCTATCCCATCATTGCGTTGAGCTACGTATGGGTCACCCTGCTTTCTTACACTCTGCTGAAGGAGCCGCCGAATCTCTTTAAAAACCTGGGGATCACGACGATCGTGATCGGCGTCGCAGTGCTCGGCCGTGGAGGCAAGAAGTGACGGCCGCCCTGTTGCGCTCGATGTTCATGGTCTTTGTCGCCGGCATTGTGGGATCGTTCGGGGCGGTTTTCATGAAGCTGGCCGCGAAGCGAATCACGTCGAACATTCTGAGTTTCGTGAATTCGCGCCTGGCTCTGGGTGTGGCGTTGTACCTCGGATCGACGGTAATTTATCTATCGGCGCTTAAGGGCGGGGAGCTCTCGGTGCTGTACCCGATGGTTGCGCTTGGCTACATCTGGACGCTGCTTTGGTCAAAGCTCTTTTTTAGAGAGTCGATGACGAACGCTAAGTTTGCCGGCCTCGGCCTGATCGTTGTAGGTGTCGTGCTGGTCGGGATTGGCAGCGGAAAATAGCTTAGGGCGGCGCCATTTTGCGTCACACCCTCCCTTTGGCCGCGGCTCAGTATCGGCACTGGACGTTCCGAGCCGTGACCAAAGGGCGCGGTTTTCCTGACAGGAGTTTAGTGCGGCGCGAGTGGCAGGCGCGCGATATCGATCGCTTGCAGCGATTGCGAGCCGAAATTCGTCAGGAAGAGCGTGCGGCCGTCTGAGGAAACCGCCATCTCTCGCGGGAAAGCTCCGGCCGGGATGGAGCCCAGCACTGCCGCCGCGCCATCCTTCATCTTGCTCTCGTCCAACACCGTGAGAGTTTGCGGTTGGTTGCCGCCGGCGAAGCGGTTGGAGTTTCCGGCGACCACTTTGCGTCCGCCATCGATCACGGCAATTGGCACGGGTGCGGCGCCGACGGGGACCGTCGCCAGCCTGGCATGCTCCGCATCGGACAGCAGCTTGGCCGTGTCGAACGCCAGGACCGCGTTGCTGTTTCGCGCCGTCACATAAATGCGCTCTCCGCCCGGCGACATCGCCATACGGACCGGACTGCATCCGGCCGGGACACGCCCCACCACCGAATGCAGCGGATCCGTGGCGGCCTTCGCCACATCCACGACAATCACGGCGCCTTCAGGACGGGCGATGGCGGGATTCCCACTACCTTCGGCGGTGCAGGCGTTGGGCCATTTCCAGTCGGTCAAGGCACCCTGGCTGGTGGTGTAGAGCCACTTGCCATCGAGTGAAAAAGTGAGCGCGATGGGGGCGTTGCCCACCGGAATTCGTCCGATAACGGCGGTCGCCTTGTACCCATCGGCGCGTGCTTTCTGTAGGTCGATGACGGTAATGGCATGCAGGCTCTCCTCGCTCACGAACAGCAGCTGGTCGTCCGCCGTGATATTGGCGTAAATGCTGCCCGCGTTCTTACCGCTGCCGATCGACCCGAGCAGCGGCTTGCCGGCGCCCGAGATCAGCCGCTCAACGTCCAGGAAATCGACCGACTCCAGCGCGGCAACCGCCAGGACTTTGCCGTCGTGAGTGAGCGCCATGCCGGCTGCGTTGGAACCGAGCGGCACGGTTCGCACCAGAGCAATGCTTCCGGAATCGCGCTGCAGGACGGCAATACCGGCCTTCCCTGCGGCGGCATCGAAGCCGGAGACGAAGAGCCAGCATCCGTCCTTTGTAGCCGTGACAGTGAAAGGTCTGGCAGGGAGGGCGACGGTGACCGAGGGCGATGGCGCTGGAGCGTTGCAATCGCCCTGGCTCGCCCACGCAGCGCCCGTCCGTGCAGCGGTAAAGGCCAGAACAACCCAAGCGAGCTTCTTCATAAGCTTTTATTGCTTGTCAAAAACGTATGTCTGGTCGGTGATGGTGGGTTTCTCGCCGGCCACCTTGGACTGTTCGAGTGTGCGGCGGAACCGGGTGAGGACTTTGTTATCGCGCGACATGGTCCACGATTCGCGGACGTAGAAAAGCACCTGGGCGGTGTCTTTCTTGCTGTCGGTGTCCTTCAACTCGAACACCAGAGTCCGGGTCTCCCAGTAGGTCTTGGAGCCTCTATAGGCTTTGCCGTGCTTCTCGATGTGAAAATTGTCCGGCATCTTCTCCGAGACCGGGAACGTGCCGTCCAGCAGGTTCGTCACACCTTCGGACTTGGTAGTGACGGCGATGCTTTTCTTGGTCTGCGCGATGGTCACCAGATAGACCCGGTCCGCCGGGCCATCGTGCGTACTCTTGCCAAGATTCAGCGTCCACGTTCCCGAAAAATCCGGCTTCACAGCTTGCGAAAATGCGGCGCCACAGAACAACGCCGCCGCCAATAAAAGTTTGGTTCTCGTCAATTGCGGTCCTCAGTCCCGTTCCAGGCGTTCTTCCTGCTCGGCCGATACTTCTTCCTCGGCCTGGAGCCAATCGTCCATCTCAGACCCGGATTCGTTGCCACGCTCGATATAGAGCTCGCGCGCGCGTTCGCGAATCCGTTCTTCCAGGGGAAGCGCGGGGCTTCCGCCGCCAGATTTTGCCAGCAGTCTCGATTCCACCCAAACACCTCCTTACCGAATTCCGGTGCTATTCATTCTAGCGCTAGGGGAAGGCCGGAATGCATGGGATTCCGGGGCAACAGCTGTGAACCGGGTAGGACGGCCGGCGCTCCAGAAGTATCGGAGAGGAATTTCCGATTGAATTTCGCATTATTAATGTCGTTAACTCCTATAATGGGAAGCGTGAAACCAGTGTATGCGTTCCACGTGGTGCCGTCGCTGCCGGCTCCGCTCGAAGGCCTTCGACAGTTGGCCCACAACCTGCGTTGGGCTTGGGATCATAACACCATTGAGTTGTTCCGCCGGCTGGACAGCGACCTTTGGGAGTCCACCGGACACAACCCCGTGCGCATGCTCGGCCTGATGGAACAGGGCCAATTACAGGCGCTTTGCCGCGATGAGTCGTTCCTGGCACATCTGGAGCGGACCACGCGGGAACTGGAAGCCTACATGGCGTCCGAATCCACCTGGTATCGCCGCACTTACGGCCAGGTGGAGGGCCTTCGAGTGGCGTACTTCTCGGCGGAGTTCGGGCTGGCCGAGTGCCTTTCCATCTTCGCGGGCGGTCTGGGCGTGCTGGCCGGCGACCATCTGAAATCGGCTAGCGATCTGGGCGTACCGCTGGTCGCCGTCGGGCTGTTATACCAGCAGGGGTACTTCCGCCAATACCTGAATGCCGCCGGATGGCAGCAGGAATCGTACGAGGACAACGATTTTCAGAACCTCCCTTTGAGCCTGGAACGGCAGCCCGATGGACGCCCGGTAGCGATCCACATCAACTACGACGCACGCACCGTCACAGCCCAGGTTTGGCGCGCGCAAGTGGGAAGAGTGCCGCTGTATCTGCTGGACACCAACCTGCCGGAGAATCGCAAGGAGGATCGCGACATCACCGACCAGCTCTACGGCGGCGACCTGGAGATGCGCCTCAAGCAGGAGATCCTCCTGGGCATCGGCGGCTACCGTGCCCTGCAAGCGCTGGGTATCGACCCCACCGTGTGTCACATGAACGAGGGCCATTCGGCCTTTCTGGGACTGGAATGGGTGCGGCAACTGATGGAGAGGAAGAAGCTCTCCCTGGCGGAAGCTCGCGAAGTGGCGTCCGCCGGACTGATCTTTACTACCCATACTCCCGTACCCGCCGGCCACGATTATTTTCCGCCGGCGCTGCTCGACCGCTACCTGGGCGATTACATGAATCGCTGCGGACTGAGCCGGTGGGAGTTCCTGGCGCTCGGCCGGCAGAACGAGCACAACGATTCCGAAGAATTCTGCATGACGGTGCTGGCCCTGAAGTTGGCCGCTTCCAGCAACGGTGTCAGCAAACTGCACGGCCAGGTCAGCCGCCAGATGTGGAAGGCCATCTGGCCGGGCGTACCCGAGGATGAAATCCCCATTGGGCACATCACCAACGGAGTCCATTTCCGGTCGTGGATTTCCTACGAGATGAATCAGCTCTACGACCGTTATCTGGGGCCGCAGTGGCGCGAGGAGCACGCTGACGGCAAGCTCTGGCGGCGGACGGAATCCATCCCGGCCGAAGAATTGTGGCGCACCCACGAGCGCCGCAGAGAGCGGCTGGTAGCTTTTGCGCGCCGTAGTCTGCGGATCCAACTGCAACGGCGCGGCGGGTCCCCGTCGGAGATTAACGCGTCAGACGAGGTGCTGGACCCCGACGCCCTGACCATCGGATTTGCGCGTCGCTTCGCCACCTACAAGCGGGCGGCGCTGCTGTTGCGCGATCCGGCACGGTTGGAGCGCATCCTGAACCAACCGGGCCGGCCGGTGCAGATCGTGTTCGCCGGCAAAGCGCATCCCAAGGACGACGCAGGCAAGGCGCTCATCCAACAGATCATCAAAGCGGCACAACTGCCGCAATTCCGGCGCCGGCTGGTATTCCTGGAAGATTACGACATGTCGGTGGCGCGCTATCTGGTGCAGGGGTCGGATGTATGGCTCAACACTCCCTTGCGGCCGCTCGAGGCCAGCGGCACCAGCGGCATGAAAGCGCTGGCCAACGGCGCGCTCAATTTCAGCACGCTGGATGGCTGGTGGGACGAAGCCTGGCAGAGCGCGGAAGCCGAGAAGCGTTTCGTCGGCTGGGCCATCGGCCGGGGCGAAAGTTACGATAACGCCGAATATCAGGACCAGGTGGAGTCGGCTGCGCTTTACGATCAGCTGGAACACGAAATTGTGCCGGCATTCTACGAGCGCGGCGCCGATTTGCTGCCGCGGCGCTGGATCGCGGGCATGAAATCGTCGGTCGCCACGTTGTGTGCCACGTTCAATATGCAGCGCGTGGTCAAAGAATACACCGCGGATTGCTACCTGATCGCGCACGAGCGATATGGCAATCTGACGGCGGGCGATTCGCAGCGGGCACGGGCGCTGGCGGCCTGGAGCGGGCGTGTCGGCAAGGAGTGGCCGCAGGTTCGCGTGGAATCGGTGGATGGATTGCCGGAGTCGCGCGTGGCCGTGGGCAGCTATCTGCAGGTGCGGGCGCGCGTCCGTCTGGGCTCGATCCAGCCGCACGAGGTGCACGTGGAACTCTACATGGGGCGGCTCGACGCCCACTCGGAAATTGTCGGAGGCGTGGCGCTTCCCATGCAGCCTTCGGGCGAAATGCACAATGGTGTGCAGGATTTCGAAGTCGCCGGGGTGCAATGCAGGCAAAGCGGATTGCACGGGTACACGGTTCGTGTATTGCCGTTCCATCGCGATGAGGCGAAGAGCTTGCTGCCGGGCCAGTTGACGTGGGCGTGAAGGGGGCGGCAAGCTATCAGCTATCAGCTGTCAGCTATCAGCTATCAGCTATCAGCTATCAGCTGTCAGCTATCAGCTATCAGCTGTCAGCTGTCAGCTATCAGCTATCAGCTTAAGACACCGCTCCCTTCGGTCGCGGCTCGGTGTGATGGCGGCTGCGGGGGCGGATCGGTGTTCGGGTTTTGCGCCAGCCAGCTGAGAGCTGACGGCTGATAGCCGATAGCTTCTTACCTTGGAATCGCGTCGCCGCGCTTCAGCAAAAAAGGATTGCCGTACGCGTCGCGGAGAGCCTGCCTGGCCGCCTCGGGATTCGCACCGCGTCCACCGCGTGCGCCGCCTCGTCCCATCGGTCCGAGTTGCATCGCCACCATCATTGCCTGTTGCAGAAGCTCGGGCGACGGAGTGGCTGTTCCCAATTTCCCCAACTGTTGCTGCAGATCCTGCATCTGCAGCACGAGCTGCTTCCTCTGCGCCTGGATGGCTTCCGGGGAAGGCGGCGCGGGCGGCAGACCGGTCATCCCGGCCCACGTCATATAGAAAGTCCACTTCGGCTGGGACTTCAAGATCTCCGGCGACGGAATGGTGCCCACCTCGCCGAGTGCGATGGGCTTGCCGTCGGCGATGGTTTGGATTTCGTAATAATACCGGTCGTCCAGAGTGCTGTAGTTGTCATAGCTGACCACGTCGCAGTAATTCTTCCCGGGGAAGAAGCTATAGAACTCGCCACCCGGCGCGGGGCCATTCTGATTCCACACCCAAACCAAATTATTCAGGTGGTGCACGTTGACCATGCGATTGTAGACTTCGCGATACAGCATGGCCGTGCCGTACGGTCCCGGACGGCCGCCCCACCAGAAGAACGTGCCGTTATTCTCATGCATGGGCCGCCACAGCACGGCGATATGCGCGTCCTGAAGCTGCTTCAAATAGGCGGCCGCAGTGTCCATGTATTTCTCCCAACGGCGGTGCAGCGGTGAGTCGGATGTGATCAGTTCCTGCCACTGCTCGTCGGACAGCTTGGCCTGTACGCTGCCGCTCCAACTCGCCCCCGGTTTTCCGGGCTCATCTTCGGTGGGCCGCAGCATATGCCAGCAAAGGTAAATGATGGAGCCGGCGGCGGACTGCTTCTTGGCCTCGGCGATCATGAGGTCGCGATGCGTGACGGCGTCTTTGTCTTCGCCGTCGGTGAAGCCGAAATCCGAGCCCCAGATAGCCGGGTACTTGCCGGTCGTCTCGAAGATCCGATTGGTGTCGAGGTCGCGCTCGTTGGGAAAGTTGTGCTGCCCGGTGAGGATGCCCTTGCCGCTCACGTCGCAAAGTGTCTTGAGAAGCGCGCGTGCTTCGGGCGTGGCGTTGGGATTTACGGGCTCGCACGTGTATGGCGCGGGAGCAGCGGCCCGCGGCGGAGCGGCGCCACGGCCGGCGCGTCCCAGGAGCATGAGTTGCTGGGTGGTCAGCTGAATCTGCTGCTGCAATTCCGGGGAGGGCGTGTCGCTCCCCAGTTGCTGAAGCTGCTGCTGGACTTTCTGGAGTTGCTCTGGAAGCGTGGTCTGGGCGAATGCGCTTCCCGCTGCGATGAGCATGACGGCTGTCGCGGCGAGTACGAATTTCCGCAAGGTGTACCCCCGGCAGCTCACGTTATCACAATGAAGGCCGCGGGTCGTGCTCGGCGGGATCGGCGGGCAGGATTGCCGTACAGTCGGATTTCATATCGCCACAGAAAGGAGTAGAATAAGCACAGGAAAAGAGGATTTACGAGTATGGCGAGAATCCAGCCCGTCCTGACGCCCACCGAACTGGCGCTGGTCGACCAAATGGCCGAACTGACGGGAGGCAAGCGGACCGACGTGATCAAGAGCGCTCTCACGGTATACCACTGGTTCGTGCGGCAGGCCCTCACCGGTGCTAGCGTGGTGGCACGCAAGCCCACCGGTGAGGAGGTCGCTATCGAGACGGCCGAGCTTGCGCTTCTGGAAGGCAAGGGCAATCGTCTCAGTCCCGAAGAATTGGGTGGGCTGGCAAAGCAACTCGCCGCGGCTTCAACCCCTGTTGAGGCGGCTCGGATTAAAGAGCGCCTCACCCGTGGTTTTTACGGCATCTGAGCCGGGGAATCCGATATGCCGAGAGTACGCCGCCAAAACGTCCCGCCGGCTCTATTGCAGCATCTGCTCGATCGCATTCAAAGCCGAAAGATCCCCGCTTCGCAATTAGAACTGCTCGCGGAATGGCTCGACCGGGAACCTGAAGTGCCGGACGGGATGTGGTACCGACGGTTCTCAGGCATGACAGTTTGCGGCGAGGGCGAACTGATTAAGACTTTTCTGCTTCCCGGTCAGTCACCTAAAGGTAAGCGAATTCCGTAAGGGGTTTATCGTTTGGCTGGTCGTTTCCAACATCTCTCGCGCACTGCTGTGGCGGCTATCGCCTGCCTCGGCTTACATCCTTGCGGCTGGGCCACGGACAAGACCTTGGGGCAGATCGACGTCTCCGTCCATTGGAAATTCGATACGCCGTCGGATGCCGGTCGCGTTTTCCTGGAAGTTGTTCTTCGGAATATTTCCGATTCCATCATCCTTTTCGCCGAGCAGTCCGACGACTGGGATTACCAGATCGATATAGCTGGACCGGACGGCAGCTCACCAGTTGAGAAGACGAACTTCGGCAAATGCGTTTTGCCTCAGTCGACCATGGTCACTCTAAACGTTGCGCGCAGCTTAGAGCCCGGCGGCAAAGATCGCGTCGAAACGGTCGAGCTGAATCGCCTGTTCAAGCTGGATCACGTCGGGCTGTATCGGCTCGTGGTCCGGCGACGGCTTTGGATAACATCGCCATCCGAGGCGCAGACGGTTTCGGCAGACCCGATCTACATTGCGATCAGCGCACCGCAGGTAGATTCGTCGCCGCCGGCGAATCCACACCGTTGCCGATAGCATGAACGCCACGGTCATTCGTCTGCGGCGATTTGCCTCAAGGGCGTACCGACCTTATTTCCGACCGATCCGCCGGGAGTTCCTTGCTGGGTCATGCCCAACGCGTCGCGCAGTTCCTCTGGTTCCATGGTTTCTTTCAAGTGCGCATGAATCGAGTCGCTGGCTGCTATCGACTCAGAGGACATTCGTGCTTCGAGTTCTCTGAATTTGCGGGCCATTAGGGGACTCCTTCGTCTCTTGCTTTAGAACGAGACGCGCAGTTTTTTCGCGGGTCGGCGAATCCTGAGACTGCGGGACTGAACGTCTCGCTGGCGGGCTTATCGTGGACAAACCTTCCCCGCTCGAATCTTCTTCGCCGGGCAGCCCTACCTTACCCGCGCGTAAACTCCGCCAACTCCGCCACCTTCTTCCTCGCCGCGCCCGAATCGATCGACACCGTACCGATCGCCATCCCTTCGAGGAACGTGTCGACAGCGCCCGCTGCCACCAGCGCCGCTGCGGCGTTCACCAGCACGACATCGCGCTGCGGACCGCGCGCGCCGGCGAGGACTTCCGTGGCGATCTCCAGATTGCGCGCCTTGTCGCCGCCCTTCAGGTCATCCGCCGATGCGCGATGGACGGCGAAATCCTCCGGCTCCAGCGTGCGGCGCTCCACTTTGCCATCGTGAATCTCGAAAGCCAGCGTGGGGCCGGTAGTCGTAATCTCATCCAGGCCGTCCCAACCGTGCACCACGAACCCGCGCTTCAGCCCCAACATCGCCAGCGCCCCCGAGATCAATTCGGCGTCCCGCTCCGATGGCACTCCGGCAAGCTGCGCGCTGGCGCCCGCGGGATTGGTCAGCGGCCCCAGCAGATTAAAAAACGTCCGCATCTTGAGATCGACGCGCACCGGATTGGCGTGCTTCATCGCGGTGTGCACATGAGGAGCGAACAGAAAGCCGATACCCACTTCGCGAATCGCGCGCGCCGATTCGGCGGGCGGAAGTTCGATCGCGATGCCCATCGACTCCAGCAGGTCCGCGCTGCCGCAACCGCTGCGATTGCTAACCGACCGGTTGCCGTGCTTGGCAACATGCACGCCCGCTCCGGCCACTACGAATGCCGCGACGGTGGAAATGTTGAAGGTGCCCGCGCCGTCGCCGCCTGTGCCGCAGGTGTCGAGCAGGGCGTGCCCGACGATGCCGTGTTCCACCGGTTCTGCCATCTCGCGCATGGCGCGCGCGAATCCCACCAGCTCCTCCACCGTCTCACCCTTCATCCGCATCGCCATCAGAAAAGCTGCCAATTGCGGTTGGCTGGACTGGCCGCCGAGGATCACGTGCATGGCCTCGCGGGCCTGCTCCGCGGTCAGATCTTTCTTCTCAGCAACGGGCTCGAGGTAGGGCAGAAGGGACATGATATAGTGGGTAGTTCGGTGCAATCTCAGGCTAACACAGGCAGTTTCTCCAATGAAAATTCACGAGTATCAGGCTAAGGGCATACTGGCCCAATACAACGTTCCTGTGCCGCGCGGCGAGGTGGCGTTCACGGTGGAAGAGGCGGAAGCGGCCGCCAAAAAGATCGGCGGAAGCGTGGTGGTGAAAGCGCAAATCCACGCCGGCGGACGCGGAAAGGGCGGGGGAGTCAAGGTGGCGAAGGATGCCGACGCCGCCGTCGCCCTGGCCCGCCAGATTTTGGGCATGAGACTGGTGACGCACCAGACCGGGCCCGAAGGCCGCATCGTGCAACGCCTGTTGATCGAAGAGACTCTGCCCATCGATCGCGAATTGTACCTGGGCATCGTGCTTGACCGCGTGCAGGGCAAGCCGGTCTTCATGGCTTCCGCGGCGGGCGGCATGGAGATCGAAGAAGTCGCCGCCAAGACGCCCGAGCTGATTCTCAAAGAGACCATCGAACCGGGCTTCGGACTCTCGCCTTACCAGGCGCGCAAGCTGGCATTCGGCATCGGCATTCCGGCCGCCAGCGTCAACGCCGCGGCTGCCGCGATGGCCGCGCTTGCCAAGGCGTATGTCGCCATGGATATGTCCCTCGCGGAGATCAATCCGTTCATGCTCGCCAAGGACGGCAAGGTCTACGCGCTCGACGCCAAGGTCAATTTCGACGACAACGCGCTATTCCGCCACAAGGAATTGCTCGACCTGCGCGACACCAACGAAGAAGATCCGCTGGAAGTGGAAGCCTCGCGTTATGGGCTGAATTACATCCGGCTCGATGGCACCGTGGGCTGCATGGTGAACGGCGCGGGACTCGCCATGGGCACCATGGACATTATCAAATATGCCGGCGGCAGTCCCGCCAACTTCCTCGATGTGGGCGGCGGCGCGAGTGCCGAGCAGGTGAAGAACGCCTTCCGCATTCTGCTATCGGATAAGAATGTGAAGGCGGTGCTGATCAATATTTTCGGCGGGATTCTGCGCTGCGACACGCTGGCTACCGGTGTAGTGGCGGCGGCGCGCGATCTCAATATTCAGGTGCCGATCGTAGTCCGCATGGAAGGCACGAACGTGGAACTGGGCCGGCAGATTTTGCTCGACTCGGGCTTCAATTTCACGGTTGGCGAGGACATGCTGGACGCGGCGCGAAAAGTAGTCAAGCTGGCGGCATAACGGACGAACATGAGCGTACTGGTAGACAACAATACCCGACTGATCGTGCAGGGATTCACCGGCCGCGAAGGCACGTTCCATGCACAGCAGGCCATCGCCTACGGCACTCACGTGGTAGGCGGCGTGACGCCTGGAAAAGGCGGCACCAAGCATCTGGACCTGCCGGTGTTCGATACCGTGGAGCAGGCCGTGAAAGCGACCGGCGCCAACGCCACCGTGATTTTTGTGCCGCCGCCTTACGCGGCTGACGCCATCATGGAAGCGGCCGACGCCGGCTTGCCGCTCGCCGTCTGCATTTCGGAAGGCATTCCGACGCTCGACATGGTGAAGGCCTGGGCGTTTCTGCAAGGTAAGAAGACCCGCCTCATTGGCCCGAATTGCCCAGGGATTATTTCGCCGGGTAAGTGCAAAATTGGAATTATGCCGGGCAGGATTCATCTCGAAGGCCACGTGGGTGTGGTCTCTCGCTCGGGCACTCTGACTTATGAGGCCGTCGGACAGTTGACCAGGCTGGGCATCGGACAATCCACCTGCATCGGGATTGGCGGCGACCCCATCATCGGCACCAACTTCCTGGATGCATTAGAGCTTTTCAATGCCGACCCCGATACCCACGCCATCGTGATGATCGGCGAGATCGGCGGCAATGCCGAGGAAACCGCCGCGGCGTATGTGAAGGCGCACGTGAAGAAGCCGGTGGTCGGCCTGGTGGCCGGCCAGACTGCGCCGCCGGGACGCCGCATGGGCCACGCGGGCGCCATCATCGCCGGCGGATCGGGCAAGGCATCGGACAAGATTAAGGCTATGGAAGAGGCGGGCATTACCATTTGCTCTTCCCCTGCCGATATTGGAGAGAAGATTCAAAGCCGCTTATGAGTGTGGAACGAACGTTTTCGATTATTAAACCCGACGCCGTCGCTGCCGGCCAGTCCGGAGAAATCCTGGCCATGATTCAGAAGGCAGGGTTCAAAGTTTTGGCGCTGCGGATGACGCGCCTCAGTGACGCGCAGGCGCAAGCCTTTTACGGCGTGCACAAAGAGCGGCCGTTTTTCGGCGGACTGGTAAAGTTCATGACCGAGGGGCCGATCGTGGTGATGGCCCTGGAGCGCGAGAACGCCATCAAAGGGCTGCGCGAAGTAATGGGCGCGACCAACCCCGCCAATGCGGCGGAGGGCACGGTGCGCAAGCGGTTCGCTACGGATATCGAGCGCAACTGCATACACGGGTCGGATGCTCCCGAGACTGCCGAAGTGGAGCTCCGATTCTTCTTCAGTACCGCGGAATTGATTTAACCGCCGCGGTAGCTAACAGCCAATAGCTAATAGCTCAGAAGGAGTTCGATGAGCATCAAAGTCGGGATCGTCGCGGAGCGAGCGCCGGGAGAACGGCGTGTGGCGATGGTCCCGACTGCCCTCTCCGTCCTGAATAAGACGGGCGCGGAGTTGATTCTCGAAGCGGGTGCCGGCGATCCCGCCGGCTTCCCCGACGCCGAGTACACCGCCAAGGGCGTCCGCATCGCCGGACGCGAAGAAATTTTCAGCATTGCCGACGTGATCCTCCAAGTGCGCAGTCCCGGGGCCAATCCCGAGACAGGCGCCGACGATCTGGCGCTCATGCGCCGCGGACAGACAGTGATCGGTTTCGGCGAACCGCTGACGGCCTTTGACGCGGCCCGCCATCTGGCCGAGCGGGGCGTCAGTTTCCTTTCGATGGAGTTGATGCCGCGCATCACCCGTGCGCAGAGCATGGATGCCCTCTCGTCCATGGCGACCATCGCTGGCTATAAAGCGGTGTTGATTGCCGCCGACACTCTGCCGCGCATGTTTCCGATGTTGATGACCGCGGCGGGTACGGTTGCGCCGGCGCGCGTGCTGGTGATCGGCGCGGGCGTCGCGGGGTTGCAAGCCATCGCCACGGCGCGCAGGTTGGGCGCGGTGGTGAGCGGGTACGACATTCGCGCGGCGGTGAAAGAGCAGATCGAGAGCCTGGGTGCGCGCTTCGTGGTGCTCAATGTGGACGCGGGCGGCGGAGAAGACAAAGGCGGCTACGCCAAGGCGATGGGCGAGGACTTCTATCGCCGGCAGCGTGAGGCGCTCGGCAGCGTGCTGGCGGAGCAAAGCGTGGTAATCACCACGGCCGCGGTGCCGGGCGAGACGGCGCCGATTCTCATCACGCGCGAAATGACAGAGCGCATGGCGCCGGGTTCGGTAGTGGTGGACATCGCCGCCGAGCGCGGTGGCAACTGCGAGTTGACCAAGCCCGGCGAGACCGTGATGCACAACGGAATCTCCATCGTGGGGCCGGTGAATTTGCCGTCGGCAGTGCCGTACCACGCGAGCCAGATGTACGCCAAGAACATCGCCACATTTCTGAAGTACCTCATCGGTAAGGATGGCAATCTGGCGCTCAATCGAGAGGACGAGATCGTGCGCGAAACTCTGGTGACGCATGGCGGCGAAGTGGTCCACGCCAAAGTGCGCGAACTCATGGGGCTAACAAATCAGGCATTAGCCGCCGATGAACGCCGATAAACGCCGATGAAAACCAGTCTCTTATCCGCGTTCATCGGCGTTCATCGGCGGCTAATCAGGTGTACTTTTTCGGGCCTGCAATGCAGTCTTGCGTCAGCAGTTCCCTCAGCGCTCTCTGCCCCCTCCGCGCTCTCCGGTTTTGACTTTATCTGTTCTCAGCGTCTCAGCGTCTCTGCGGTGATCATTGCGGTCACCTGCTAACGGGAGAATCTATGGACCTTTCCATCGGACTATTCGTATTCATGCTGGCGACTTTCGTCGGCCTGGAAATCATCCGCAAAGTCTCGCCGCTGCTGCACACGCCGCTGATGTCGCTGACTAACGCGATATCGGCCATCTCGGTGGTGGGCGCGATCCTCATCACCGGCGCGCAGGGCGCCACCATGCTGAGTAAGATCCTCGGTTTCATCGCGATCACCGCCGCGGTCACGAACATTGTCAGCGGCTTCCTCATCACGGACCGCATGCTCAAGATGTTCAAGCGTCGCGAGGAAAAGAAGTAATGGCGCACCTTGGCAGCTATCTCTATATCGTCTCGGCGGCGCTCTTCATTCTTTCCCTGAAGTGGATGAACTCGCCGGCCAGCGCGCGCCGCGGAGTCTTCGCCGGAGAGACTGGCATGCTGTTGGCCATCGTGGCCACCGTACTCGCCAACAACATTTTCAACTGGCAATGGATCCTGGCGGCGTTCTTCATCGGGACGGCGATCGGTGTCCCCATCGCCTACATCATGCCGATGACGGCGGTGCCGCAGCGGACCGCGATGTCGCACGCTTGCGGTGCGCTGGCGGCGGCGTTGGTGGGGACGGCGGAGTTCTATCGCGCCAATCAGTTGCACGAAACCCTGCCGGCCTTTGTGATGGTCGCGCTGGTGCTAGAAACGCTGCTCGGCTACCTGACCTTCACGGGAAGCCTGATGGCCATGGGCAAGCTGCAGGAAGTGCTACCGCAGCGCCCCATTACATATCGCAATCAGAATACCGTCAACTTCGTGCTGTTCGCCATCGCTGCGGGGTTGGGCGTGCGCCTGGTCTTAGTCCCCACCGACACCTGGATCTTCCCGATCTTTGCCGGGCTGTCGCTGCTCTTCGGCGTCCTGATGATCATCCCGATCGGCGGCGCCGATATGCCCACTGTGATCGCCCTGCTGAACTCGTACGCCGGCCTCTCGGCCTGCGCCATGGGATTCGCGCTGGGAAATAATCTGCTGGTAGTCGCGGGCGCGCTCGATGGATCGTCGGGGCTGATTCTCTCCATCATCATGTGCAAAGCCATGAACCGCTCGTTCACCAACGTGCTGTTCGGGGCGTTTGGCCAGATTCAGACCTCCGCCGTGCAGGCCCAGCAACGGCCTTATCGCAGCGCCAGCGCCGAAGAGGCCTCGTCCATTCTGGAAGCCGCCGGCAGCGTGATCATCGTTCCGGGCTACGGCCTGGCGGTGGCGCAAGCGCAGCACAAGATCCGCGAACTCTACGACAGCCTGATGCGTCGCGGAGTGGACGTGAAGTTCGCCATCCATCCGGTTGCCGGCCGCATGCCCGGCCACATGAACGTCCTGCTCGCCGAAGCCGACATTCCGTACGACCGCCTATATGAGATGGACGACATCAACGGCGAGTTCGGACAATGCGACGTCGCCCTGGTGATCGGCGCCAACGATGTGACCAATCCCGCCGCGCGCACCGACAAGTCGAGCCCCATTTTCGGCATGCCGATTCTCGATGTCGATAAGGCGCACACTGTGATGGTGATCAAGCGCTCAATGAACCCGGGCTTCGCGGGCATCGACAACGATCTTTATTACATGGATAAGACGCTCATGCTTTTCGGCGACGCCAAGGCATTCGTCACCGAAATCATCAAGGAATTGCCGGCTAAAGTCGAGGCGTAACGAACGGGGGGCGGGGCGAGGCCTCAGTTGCCGGCAGGTGTTCGTTCCACGCGATCGACGACAAGGATTTCGATAGGGAGGCGCTTTGGCACGCGCACATGAACAACCTCGCAGCAACCGACGTGGCGCAGACTCTCAGTCTGCAGCGCCGAGACTCATCTCGGCGCTGCGAGAGGCTTCCTCCAGGGCGTCGAGAACAGCAGGGGACGGTCCCTGCTGGAACGTCTCTGGCGGCAGAAACTAAGAACGCCGGCAAGAGTGCCGGCGCTGCAGACTAAAGTCCGCGCCACGTCGCTCGGCGGCGGTTTCAACAAGATACCGCGAGGTTTCTGGAAAGTCTCGACCCGGCAGGCACGAGTGCCTGCGCCACATCGCTACCTCCTGACAATGTGAAGTTATTTTTGCGCGGCTACTTAGCGCGAACTTCAGCCCGACCTCGCCAAACGCTCTGGCAAAGACCGGCCCCAGGTCAGCATGTGCGCCCGGGATGGGAGCCACGTGGCGGCCTTTGGAATTTGGTCATGTTCAAAGCAAAGTCGTCGCGGCCCAGCATTCCGGTGCCCTCCTTCTACGGAGCCTTGGCTAGTTGGTTCTTAACAGCGCTGCCAGTTGATTCGTGCGGCGGATGATTTCGCCGCGATCCATCGAGCGGTATTCCTCGGGGAGCAGGCTCTTGCTGGTACATTCGAGGACCGCAGCAAAAGTTTGCAATTCGATCTCGGTGGGGTAGGACGGCGGAATGAAATCTTCCAGCGCGGCGACCAGATCTTCGGCGGAGAGACCTTCCTGATTTTCGAGCGCCTTCTTCATGCGGGCGCGCGCGAGGATGGCTTCCACGTCGGCGCCCGAGAGTCCGGCGGCGTGCTTCAGGAAGACGGCTTCGGCTTCCGGCGATGCCAGCACGATGCCGGTCTTCTTCAGCACCACGTGGAGCATGGCGAGACGGTCTTCGTCGGTGTGCGGGTAGAAGAGCGCGATGTGCTCTTCGGCGCGGCCCTGGCGTTTCAAATCGACGGGCAGCAGGTCGGGGCGCGAGGTGAGCAGGAACCAGATCACCTTGCCACGGTACTCGGTGTTGCCCATGAACTGCGCGATCTGCGCGAAGACTCGGCTGGAGACTCCGCTGTCTCCCGAGCTAGAGCGGTTTCCGAGCTGCGCGTCGGCTTCATCGACGATCACGGCAATCGGGCTCATGGCCTTCAGCAGATTGAGAATGCGCTCCAGGTTGCCTTCGGTAACGCCCTGCCACATACTGCGGAAGTTCTTCAGCGTGACCGCTGGGATGCCGATCTCGCCGGCGAAGCAGGTAGTGAGAAAAGTCTTGCCCGTGCCCACGGGGCCGCAGATCACGTAGCCCATCGGAACCACGTCGGTGCGGCCGGCGCGGATGGCGAGGGCGGCATCGTGGAGGCGCTTCTTGGCGGGCTCGTGACCGGCGACCATGGAGAGGTCGAAGCGGCTCTGCACGAATTCCAGCAGTCCGCCGGCTTCGGCCTCGATCATGTCCTTCTTGCGCTTCACCAGGAACTTGTTGGTGAGCGGGCGCTGGTTCTCCACCGAGTCGGAAATCATGCTCTGCAACTGGACACGCTTGAGGCCGGCGGTGAGCGCGGCGAGCGATTCGGGGGTTACGTCGGAGGCGGCGGGCAGAGGCTTGGCGGCGATCTGCGCGCGGATGAACTCCAGGCGCTCGGCTTCCGATGGCAGCGGGACTTCGATGGCTGCCACGCCGGGATTCTGCAGGAGTCCGAGATTCAGCTCGATGCGGTTCTCGGCGATGAGGCAGAAGGTCACGTCGGCCTGCAGGAAGATGGGGCTTTGCGCCCAGCGTTTGAGGATGACGAGCGAGTTGCGATCTTCGGCGGGCATGCCGGACGTGTCGCCGGCGGGGGCGATGGTCTCGGCGAAGTCGATGACGACGGCGATCTTCTTCTTGTCGAGAATGCGCAGGCGCAGGTAGTTGTCGAGGATGTTGAGGACGCCGTCGGGATTGCGCGGCAGGCCGCCCGAGAAATTGGTGCCGTGGAAGCTGTCGTAGCCGGAGAGGGCGCGCTGGAAGTCGGCCTTCATGTCGGGAGTGGAGAAGGTGAGGCCGCCGCCACGGTCGTAGAAGAGGACCAGGTCGCGCCCGCCGAAGAGGGCTTCGCGGAGGAATTGCGAGAGGGGGATGAACTCGGCGGTGCGGGCTGCGAGGTCGCGTACATTGCCATGGAGGACGAACATGGAAGTGACGCCCGAGTAGTATTTCTCGGAGAGGTCGTTGGCCCAAGGGGGAAGGGGTTGGTTAGGGGTCATGGTCAATCAACTTCGTTATTCACCACAGAGCAACTGACTGGGCGCGCCCAGTCTGGTGAGGGAAGAAACTCGGCTGCGCCGGGCGATTTTTTGCTTCGGTGTTGGGGTAGGCCAAGTCCTTTGTTTCCAACAACCATAGATT
>Ga0182030_10007937_pt1 | contig 22068 bp, 20 predicted proteins | sample 812S3MmetaG_FD_121299 | JGI IMG/M metagenome (GOLD analysis project Ga0182030, IMG submission 121299) | Permafrost microbial communities from Stordalen Mire, Sweden - 812S3M metaG (Illumina Assembly) | ecosystem: Environmental > Terrestrial > Soil > Wetlands > Permafrost | place: Sweden... | reverse complement strand
TGCCTCCTAAGCAGTAGGTCCCGCGTTCGAGTCGCGGTCGGGGCGCAAATTATGCAGGTAGATCTTAATATTCGGAATTAGGATCGTTCTATTGACGTACTGCTCGCAGGCAATTGCGGTCCGGGAGATGTGCCGCAGAGGCGGTCTGCCATCGGGGAGCCAAACGGGGAGCCAGTGGCTCCGCTGAAGTGGATGCGTCGTGGCTGGAACCCAGCGTCAGCACCGTCACGCTCGGGGGTTCCAGTTCAGCCAGCTTCCCTGTGGGCCGAGCTTGTCCCACCCATAGTGCGCTTCGTTTTCGAATTCGTACTGGGACTGGATCGCGACGCGGCCTGGTCCGGTCAGCCGGATCATCGGGATGAGCGGCCAGTGCTGCCGGGGCGGTGCCGAGAGTTCCGGCGGTGCCGGGACTTCCATGTGGATGTTCATGTACACTGCGGGGTCCTTGTAGACCAGGGCCCGCGGGAGGACGTAGATCCGCTCGCTGTCGCCTAGGTTCCGGATGAAGGTGTTCCCGCAGGCGTGCAGGATCAGCAGTCCGCGCTGTTGCGCGGTGAACCGGTCCATGTACCGCCCGCTCGGGTAAAAGTAATTCCCTCCGCCGGCCCACCAGATGCCAGAGGCGAACCAGTCGTAGGAAACCGTCGCGGTCGCCACGAGAAAACGGTGCTCGGAGACGTCGATGGCCTGGCCCTTCTCCAGCGGCACGGCGGTGAGCTCGCCGGGGTCGTCGTCGGAGAAGGCTATGCGTCCCGGGCCCGTGGCCTGCATCATCACTAGCGGCATCCCGGCCTTGCGACGGTCCCAGCCCTTCGTCATCGGCCGGGCGGCAAGCTGCATCGCCGGGTCGGCCCACAGCAGCACGTGATGGGAGAAGTAGACCTGCTCGCCCGGGGCGAGATTCATCTCGGCCACCGGCACATAGCTGCCGGTGATCTGGCACTGGGACCGGCCGGCCTGGATACGGGCCATGTCGCGGATCGGCGACTGCTCGATCCACCCTTCATCGTCGTGCAGCTCGCGGACGTCGGCGGGCGCCCCGCAGTTCGGGCAGGCCGGCAAGGGCAACCGTCCGCTCCTTCCATAGCAGCGTGGGCTGCTCGAAGAAGATGGTGTCGCCGTCGGCGAGGGTGAACTCGGCCACCGGGACCAGCTGGCCCGCGACCTGGCAGGTGATGTTCCCGACCCGGAACTCGGTCATCTCCCGCAGCCTGGGCGCCGCGCGCCACCCCGACGCCGACACCGCGCTCGCCACATCCAGCGGCGCCCCGCACGTCTCGCAGCTCACGCGATCTGGCTCGTTCTCGTAGTGGCACCACGTGCAGGCAATCCGCTTCACGGCGGTAGCCCCCCTCCGATTGACAGGCGGCGGGCCTGCCGACGCCTGTCACAAGCAACCGAGTCACCTTGTTGCTGACTTAGGGGCAAGTTACTCTCAAAGCCCCGGCCAGGGATAAAAAGGGGAACTGGCTCTGAAGCTGGCCTGACTTGGAAGTCAGCGAACCCAGCCGTGCGTGCAGTACGCAGCCCAGCCCTGCCAGTACCAGCGATGATCCGATGGTGCATCACCCCGTGGGGGCTGCAGCGTTGCCCGTGTTCCAGAACATTGGAGTCGGCTATGGGCGGGCCAGTCCGTGGTGGCGCTTGCCCCTAGACGGAGCGGCCCCCCGGAAAGGGGACGTACGACCCGACCGCACCGCCCGGCACCATTTCAGAGTGCTGCAGCCAGTTACGGGCATCAGGTAGCGATGGCGCAGGCCGGGGCGTCATCATGGATCACGGTAGCTGACCGGAGGGACGGCATGCGGACGTTGTGGCGGGACGAGGACGGCGCGTGGCGGACTACGCTGCGCGGCCGGCAGGTGCTTGCCGATCCGCGGATCAATAAGGGAACGGCGTTCGGCGACAGCGAGCGCCGCGACCTTGGCCTGACCGGGCTGATCCCCGCCGCCCGCTTCACCCTGGATGATCAGGTCGCGCGCGTCTACGCGCAGTACCAGCACCAGCCCGACGACCTGGCCCGGAACGTCACCCTGAACGCGCTGCACGACCGCAACGAGGTCCTGTTTTACCGGCTGCTGACCGGCCACCTCAGTGAGATGCTGCCGATCGTCTACACACCGACGGTCGGGCAGGCGATCGAGCACTACAGCCGTGAGTACCGGCGGCCCCGCGGGATCTACCTTTCCGTCGACCACCCGGAATTGATAGAGGCCTCGCTGCTGGCCTCCGGTCTCGGGCCGGACGAGGTCGACCTGATCGTGGCGACCGACGCCGGCGCCATTTTGGGGATCGGGGACTGGGGGGTCGGCGGCATCCACATCGCGGTGGGCAAGCTCGCCGTCTACACCGCCGCGGGCGGGATCGATCCTGCCCGCACGATCCCGGTCATGCTGGACGTGGGGACCGACCGGCAAAGCTTGCTCGACGACCCGCTTTATATCGGTAACCGTCATCCCCGGGTGTCCGCGGCTGAGTACGACGCCTTCCTCGACGAGTTCGTCCGTGCGGTCGGCAAGCTGTTCCCGCTGGCGCTGCTGCACTGGGAGGATCTCGGGGTTGCGAATGCCAGGCGGCTGCTCGAGCGGTACCGGGATGAACGGCTGACTTTCAATGACGACATCCAGGGCACGGGCGCGGTGAACCTGGCTGCCGTGCTCGCCGCGACCAGAGCGACCGGGGTGCCGCTGACCGGCCACCGGATCGTGATCTTCGGAATGGGGACGGCCGGGGCAGGCATCGCCGACCAGCTGACCGCGGCCATGGTGGCCGAGGGAGTGCCGGAGGCGCAGGCCAGGCGGCGGTTCTGGGCGGTCGACCGTCAGGGTCTGCTGACGCGGGACATGACAGCGCTTAGCGACCCGCAACGCCGGTACGCCCGCGACCCGGCAGAGGTAGCGGACTGGCGCCGCGATGGTCGCCTGGGAAAGAACGCGGTTGCAGGAGAGCGTGCGGTGCCAGGAGACCACATGGAGCCCGGCGCGGCGGGCGGCTTCGGCCTGGCTGAGGTGGTCCTCCGGGTGCGCCCCACGGTGCTGATCGGGACCTCGACGAGGGCAGGGGCGTTCACCGAGGCGGTCGTCCGCGACATGGCGGGCCACACCGGGCGGCCGGTGATCCTCCCGATGTCCAACCCGACCGTTTTGTCCGAGGCGGTACCGGCCGACCTCATCAGCTGGACCGGCGGCCGTGCGCTGGTCGCCGCCGGGAGCCCGTTTGGTGCCGTGGACCACGGCGGCATCCGCTACGAGATCGGCCAGGCCAACAACGCTCTGATCTTCCCTGGCCTGGGCCTCGGCGTGATCGCCGCCCGGGCGCGGCGCGTGACCGACGCGATGCTGCTGGCAGCCGCCCGCGCGGTCGCAGAGCTGGTGGACATCTCGGCCCCGGGTGCTCCGCTGCTGCCGCAGGTAGCCGCCCTGCGGGAAACGTCGGTCACGGTGGCCGCCGCGGTCGCCAGGGCCGCCGAGGCGGAAGGCGTGGCGTCTGCCGCGCTGGACGCCGACCTCGCCGGCCAGGTCAGGACGCTGATGTGGGAGCCCCGCTACCGCCCGGTCAGGCCAGCCTGAGGCCGGCGGCCCCGTGCCGGTGATGGCGGGCGTATTCACTGCGGGCTGCGGATGGCCACGTTCGCGCGGTATCTGCACCCAGACCCGTCTGCGTCGTGGCAACGCCCGCGCATCGGCAGTTGGGGATGACGACAGAGGCTAGCCGCATTGGAGGATGAGCCAGGTGCGGTCCCAGTTGCGTGCGGTGAGATCCTCGTGCCTGATCCAGTAATAGAGCCGGCCGAGGTCACCCCACATCATCCCGGCTTCGTCCTGGGAATCGACCTGGAAAAGCAGCCGCCAGTCAGCCGCGCCGGGCCTTAGCAGCGCAGCCCGCGGATCCCGGTATCCGCTGGCGTTGCCGCAGTACAGGCCATTGGCGACGAGCCGGCATTCAAGCTGCATGTCGTCTTGCACCGCCTTCGATAGCGAACGACTCCCGCGGCAAGAAGGTGAGCTCAGCTTCCGGGGAAAGCCTGGCGGCTGAGAACCGGCCCTCGGCTCGCACCTCGCCTGGCGCCTCCCGTGGCCTTACCGCCGCGACGTCCGCGATGTGGATGACCGCCCAGGCGCCGTGGTCTGCCGGATTGAAACCCCACGCACGCTGGGACGCCGCCGCGTAGAAAAATGACAGCAATCCAGCCCGGGGAAGGATCCCTTGCACGTCATGGGCGGCCATCTGCCGCATATCCAGCTGCGCGATGAAACTCAGCGGGGTGCCGTCATCCTCGGCCGGCCAGGGTGCATCGGGGGGAAGGTCTGGAGACCCGCCGAGCCGCGAGACGCCTGCTGCCGTAGCGTCGATCTGCCCGTCTATCACCAGCCGGATACTGGGGAGAGCGGCATCGCACAGCGCGTCAGCCCACTGGCCAAGGTCAGAAGCCTCCAGCTGGGCACGGTACCGGGCCAGCCAGGCGTCGGCCATGTTCACCAGCCGAGTCTCCCAGAGACGGGTGACATTTGCCGGTCAGCGGCATGATCGGATGCGTTCCGTGATGGTCTGTTGTTGTTGCCGGGTCCGTTGGATAGGCAGCTGGACGCGGATCCATCGCGGTCTTTGCTGGTAGTGCGGTGGCTGCTGGGTGTGGTGATGCGGGGTGTATGCCGTGCCTGGTCCGGCCGGGCGCGCTGCGGGCTGCTGCGGGCCGGAGGCGTCCGGTTTGCGCGGAAGGTTTGGCCTTTACGGATGATCTGGGCAATCGTAGGGTACCGAAGTCTCCAGGCGAGCCGGATATTCCACGATCTTTTCCGGTAATGGTGACGGCGGGTTTGCGGGGGCGGGGGAAGCGGCGGGGGTGGCGGCTGGGGTGCGGTGCTCCGGGCCTCAGAGCGTGACCGCCGCTTCGATCGTGAGCCGTCGCGCGGGCCGGTTGTTCACAGCCGGCATATGGCAGGGACCACCGCACTGGTCCAGCGTGGCGGCTCGCAAACGGGAGCAGGCCAGCACGGGCGGGCAGGACGGTGCGGGCGGGGCTCACGGGACCACGGGCGGGTCCGGGGACGGCCAGCCGTCGCCCGGGCGCCTTCTCTTCACCGCGCTGGGGCGAACGTTGGTTGATGGAGCACTAGTTCGCACCGCGCCGCGCTGATCGGCCTGAGAGGGAGGGGCAGTCATGGACTGATTGCCCGGTGAGGAGCGATACTGTAGGTATCGCGACTATGCGGGCAGAATGTGCCGGAGGTTGTCGGGGCGAGATCGGAAGTCGGCTTAAATCGGGAAAATAATGTCATCTGCCACTGGTTCTAATGACATAAAGGCATGGAAGGAGATACTCGGCCGGTGGCTGCCTCTCGCCGCCTCGATCGGAAACCTTGTTCTCCAGCTTCACGCCGGAACTCCCATCAGCGCTGCTTCACAGTTGATTGCTAGCCTTTCCGATGGAGAAGGCGGCCAGAGTGGGTTGCTCGCGTCGATAAAGGCCGACACCGCAGCTCTGCGGAAGGGGCCGTTCAGGGCGGCGATGGAGGACCTAGCAGGAGCGCAACGCGTGGGGCCGCACGATCCATACTGGCCGATCTACACCGGCAGAGCCGAAGCAATGCTCAGCCAAGCACGGGCACTAGCGTCGGGGCATGAAGAAGCAGCAGTTATTGAATTCTATCATGCGATGGTCTTTCTCATGATGAACCACCAGACTAATGCAATTCATCATATGCGACTTAGTGATAAATTGGCTACCGAGCTTCTCGATAGCTACGCCCGGTGGACCTGGGACATTCGAGATACTCGCTCTAGTTCCCGCAAATCTGCAATTATTTATCCATGACACCGTTGTGCGATTGAGAAGCTGCATGTAGCGCCGTTCCTCGCGCAGCTTGTCCTTTTCAGGTGGTCAGGATCAGTGATCCGTTGAAGAACGCTTCGTGATGGTGGATGAGACACGTGTCACCCTCGCTCTCAAGCGCTCTGACCGTCTCGTTTTCCCGGCCCGGCGGCAACCAGTCCGCAGGCTCCCGCACAACCACGGCCACATGCTCAGCCACCGTCGCCGCGGTGCTCCATGCCGTTCCGTAGACGCTTTCCGGCGGCACCAGCATCCGGGCGTTCTGGTCATGCTCTGACAGATCGCTCGAGTACGAGCCCGCTGGCGCGGTCGCGAAGAAGCCAGGGCAAAGGGCCAGTACGCTGCACGTCTTCATGTGAAGCATCCTTTCTCCCGTGCTGACCAGAACCCCGCTGTCGAGCGAAAGGGCACCCCAGTCATCGTTCAGCACCGCCACTGAACACTCAGGATGCCGCAGCAGGCCCGCCACCAGCGTCGTCTTCCCCGCACCGGAACTTCCCGTGATAAGCACACCACGTCGGCCAGTCCGCGCGCCGACGGACAGCGCGCATCCGTGCACGAAGACGATGTCATCCCCGCTCGCGGCCGAGCAAAGGCCCCGCACACACACCTTGGCCAGCCCGTATGAGCCAAATCCGAAGACCATCATCGTCTTCTGGTCCCGCGACCACCATCGCACCCCGTCCCACTGTCGATCAAGCCCGTAGCCGCAGGCCGACCCCACCAGCGCATAGAGCGTCGCGTCCGGCTCCTGGCCGGCTTCGGCCTGAGCCCAGTTGGCCGCGAACATGCGGCTGAGCAGCGCACTGTCAGAAACGAAGGCGAGCACAACCCGGCCTCCGGGCACACAGACCGACGCGAGCACCCGGTAGGGAAGACGGATATGGGCTAGCACGGCCCACAGGTCGGCTCCGGGCTCACGTACTGGCAACAACGCGTCGTAGTAGCTGATATCCATCTCCTCGCACCCTTGCATGTAGCATCGAGGGCACGGGGGCGGCCATGGCAGCGGCGTTCGGCAGCCGTACCCGGGCCCTCAGTCCTCCCCGCAGGGGTCCAACGACCCTCCCGAGGCCCGGCCGCCGCCGACATTGTCTCGCCGTCCACCTCTGCCAGCCGTTCGGCAAAGTCACGTGGACTTTCCGCGGTGCGGTGTCCAGGCGGGATGCCGGGCCGAAAAGAGCCGCCTCGGCCTGCACCCATGGGTCACCGCTGTAGACCGTCCATTCTGGATCCGGATACGGCCCGCCTCGATAAGCGGACGGCAAACACCGAGCCAGCTCTGAGCCAAGAATCCGCCTCTGACCGCCGGGGATCACTGCCCCCGTCTTTAGGGGAAATGCCGACCGAAAAAGGTGAGAAAGCACTCATCTCTGCAATGCCGGACGTCTCCCGCGGCTTGAGCGGCGGGAGACGCAGCTGAGTAAGGCGGCGGAGGCCGGATAGATCGGCACGCTGATCGTCCTGGAAACCGCGGCCACATCGTGCTCATTGAAGTGAAGCCCGAGACGCCGCGTCACGCCATCCGGAAGTGACCGGTACGGTGCGCCGCCGCCGCACCCGGTACGACCGCTGCGGGTCAGTAGCCTCACGGCGAGCAGGTGGTTCACGCGATGGGCATCACGGCCGCCCGCTGGCAGGTCCGGTGCAGAGCGGGGAGGGGCGTTACCCGGCGAACGACACCCGGTTCCATGTGGACCCCCCGTCCCTGGTGATCCACAGGGCGCCGCCGGTTGATAGCGCTACGCCCTGCTGGTCGGTTTCGAACCCGACGAGCGAGAACCCGCCCGGCGGCCCCGCCAGGGCGACCGTCCAGGCTCCCCCGGAGGAGACCAGGACGTTGCCGTTCCACGAGAAGCGCTTGCCGCTGACCGCCGTCACGCCGTTTGACCAGGCCGGCGGTGCCGTGATGGCCGTCCAGCCCGACCCCCCGTCAGTGGAGACGTACGCCAGGTCGTACTCGGCCGGCTGGCCCTGGACGTCGCAGATGAGCACAAGGCTTCCGTCGGTGGAGGCACCCAGCTCGGCGGACGGCACCGGCAGCGAGGCGGGACATGGCACGGCCAGGTGCCGGCCGGCCTGGGTCCCGGTGTACACCTCGACCGAGGGCGGAATGGGTCCCGCGCCCTCCTGGCCGGCCACGTAGGCGGTCAGCCCGTGTACGAGCAGGGTGGCGCTGCGGTCCGGGGTGAAGCCGAGGTTCGTCCAGACGGTGCCGCCGACCGGGGCGCGCCAGACGTCCGGGTAGGGCTGCGGGCCGGCGATGGCCCAGACCCAGCCGGACGCGGTCTCCAGCGAGAGCACCTGGCCGAGCTGGCCGGGCTGCCAGCTCGCCGCTGCGTCCGTGGTGAGCCACAACGCGCCGTCGGTGCTCCACGCGTAGCCGTCCGAGGAGGTGGCGAAGCGCAGGTGGGTCACCCCGGCCGGGGGTGCTGGAAGCGCCGTCCAGCTCAGCGCCCCGTCGTCGGTCGTGAGCAGCTGCCCGGAGCCGAGGACCCAACCGCGCTGCGCCGACACGAAGCTCACGTCGCTGGCCGCGAAGCTGAGGCGGACCGAAGCCGGCGGGCCGCTGCCGGGCGTCGAGGCCGGCGAGGGAGAGGCTGCGGCCGATGCCGCAGCCGAGGCCGGCGTGGAGCTGGAGTGCGCCGGCCGGCTCGAGGTACCACAGGCCGTCGCGACGGCCAGGGCCAGGAGGGCGGCGCCCGCGGCGCCGGCGCGCATGGTGTTCATGCCTCTAAGACGCCGCAACCCGCTTCGGCGTTGGACGGATGGATGGTTTCCCGCCGGGCCGCACCAGACCTCACCGGGAGCCGCCCAAACCGGCCCAGGCCAATGAGATCGAGCATTCGTCGTGCCACGACCCAGGCCCCTTCCCGGCAGCTGTGGGCCGGACCCCTCGAGCACGATGATGGCGTCCAGCGCACAACTAGAACGTCGCCCAATTGCGTCGTGGCTGCTTTCCCGGACCAGGTTGCTCGGTCGGCCACAGGACGTGCCGTTGGAATGCTGCCCAAAGCCGCTTTCGCTGCTCCTACTCGACGCGGGCGCTAGCAATAACAGAAACGCAACGAACGAACTGTGACTGATTGGCTTTAGTCCGCTCTCCCTGCCGACTCGGCGTGGCTGGCCCGATTTTCCGGACGACGTAGGTGACGCTGGGCTCGCCGGGCTTGCGGGAGGGGAAGTCGCCGCGCCCATGTCCGTCTTGTGATGGCCGATGACGGTCTGGCAGCCCCAGCGTTCCTCACTGGCAGCAGCACGCCAGTTCCAGCGCCGGGTACTCCTCCACATCGAGAAGGTCCGTGACCAGAGCGAACACCTCCGAAGTCTGCTCGGTGCCGTCTACGGCGGCGGTGTGCACGGTGTACTCGATGACCCGCACCGCCAGGACTGGGCCGTCGCTTTTGCGGGGCGGCTTCAGCTCCGCGAGGTAGGTGCCGTCGGGCCGGGCACTCACCGGCTTCAGCGTGAAGGACGCCGAGGCGCGCCACAAGATGTGCGCGCCCGTGGCGAGGAAAGCCCGGGCCAGGGACCACGACAGGAACATCCGGTCCGCGAGCACCACCATCCCCGGGCCGAAGCGGTGCAGGAGGTCCCGGGCCAGCGACTGCTCCGCGGCCCGGTACGGGCCCATGGCCGCCCCGAGCAGGCTCCCGGTCCCCGACTCGGCCGCGGCCACCCACCTGACCTGCGGGAGCGCGCCGTCCCGGGAGTGGTTCGACGGCCGGCCGAAGAACGCGTCATTCTCCTTGCTGTCCGGCACGCCGGTCGTGGACCCGTCCATCGAGACCACGCGCAGCCCGCAGCAGAACACGCCCGGCGCCCCGTCCGCGCCCGTCGGCCACGCCACCTGCTCGAACAGCATCCGCACCGGGTCCGCGCCCAGTTTCCCGCGCCCGCGCGACAGCGAGGAGATGTTCGGCTGCTTCCATAGCCGCCCGACGCTGGCACCGGCCCAGCCGCCCGGGTCCAGCTGCCCGGCCAGCAGGTCCGCGCCGCGCCCCAGGTACAGGCCGTCGGCCAGCTTGGCCATTACCTGCCCGTACCCGCAGTTCCGTCCCCGGAACAGCCACAGCGCCAGCACGAAGTACACCATCAGCCGGGCCGGCAGCAGCCGGCGCCGCTGCTCCCGCGTCCCGGTCATCCCGACGACCTCATCGACCAGCTCCGGCGGGAACGCCCTGGTCAGAACACCGATCGAGATACGGTCCGGCAGCCACCCGTCCGGCGACAGACCCTCAGAACCATCATGAGCCACAAGACGGTTACACTTTCACATCATGCCTTAAGGCAAGGCCATTGGCTTCAGCACCCTCCTGCCAAGCAGCAGATGCGCCTCTATGACGAATTGCTGCGTCGACAGCGATGGCGACGCGCGTGTTCGGCTACGGCGCGCCCGCGAAGTGGTTTATACGGCGTTCGGCGTGGACGCTGTCAACGGCCAGGTTGCCGCTGGACTGCCCTTGCCGCAGGCCTCACCGGCCGGTACGCTGTGCGATTATCCGCGCATTCGCGGCGGGTTCGTGAACGCTTTCCCAAACCACTCCAGACCCCGGTGGCTCATTCTGGTGTGACCGGAGGCGGGCCGATGAGCGGGACGTCGTTGCGGCGAAGGCGCGGCGCGGATTACCTGTCCGTTCGCGGCAACCTTCCCGGTGATGCCGGGGAAACGCTGACTTGGCGTGTCCATCCACGTGAACAGCCGACCGTCATCGTTTTCGACGGCGGGCTCGATGTCGGCACCATACCTAGCCTGGCCGGAGGCTTGGCGCGCCCACCGCAGTGTGAAACACGCACGATCACAGACGGTTATCTCTTAGTTAATCACAGCGGACATAACGCCCCGGAGGCAGTAATGCGTATCGGAACGGTAGTGATCATCGTGTGGCTGATCATCGGCGCCATCGCAGCCGGTCAGCGTCACTACTACAACAGCTCTAGCACGAATTGCGCCAAGACGAGCACAATCGCGGTGACGATCGTTGCCGGCCCGCTGAACTACGTCGGCGTCAACCCGAAAATCTCGTGCCCGAAGCCCAGCTAGTAACGCACGCGGACAGGAGTTCCTGTCACGTAATGCCCGGAAGGAAGCTCGGATGCTCGCCATCGCCGCAGCCATTATTTTCGCCATCGCATTCCTTCTAAACGCAACGAGCACATCCACCGACGTAGTTTTCTCGTTCACCAGCCTGCTGCTTGCCGGGCTCACCTGCCTCGCCCTCCACCAGGCGGGCATCGGCACGGGCTGGTCAGTGCCCAGCCGCCGGCGCCGCCGATAACGCCGGGTCCTACCGCAGGCAGTTGCGGGTGCCAGAGCGCCTGCGGGTGCCAGAGAGTGTCCGGAACGCAAGGAGGGGCCGACAGTGAGGACGATCCCCCGGTCGAGAACGGGCGATTTCCCCGCCTTCCGCAGCGCCCCGGCCCAGCCAGGCGGTCAGGGCCCGCCTGGTCAGCGGCCTTGCGGAGCAGAACCGCCCCGGCGTGGCCGACCGGGCCGGTCCCGTCGGCGGTGACTTTCAGGGCACGTTCCCACCCGTTAAGCTGCATGGCGAAGAGCGCTCCAGTCCCGGGAATTGCACGGTATGGAAACCCGTAATCTCCCAGAACCAGGGCGCTCTTCGCTCTTAGGCCACGGAGGGACTTAAGGCCTGGGCAGCCCCGCAAAACTCAGGACTCTTGCCTCGCCAGGTCAGGGCTGGTTCCCCTGCCACTCGCGGCGTCTCCGCGCGAACATTGACCGTAAGGCCGAGGAGGTGTGAAGACGATGGCTTCCGGTCACCCCAAGGGATTTTGGCGCAGGACCCGAAACGGCCTGCACAGCCAGGATCAGGTCATGGCAGTCGACGTCCAGCTTGAGGACCACATCCGCGAAATCGAGGGCCTGGCGGGCGGCTACCTGCGGAGTCCTCAGGACGAGGCCGCACGCCAGGCGCTCTTGGCGGAGCTGGAGAAATTCGACGACCAGACGGCTCGCGCCGACGCCTACAGCAACTCCAGGTCGGTCCTGGTGAGGTACCAGGTACCGAGGTCCTGGCTGATCGGGGCGACCTCTGACACCTCAACCGGGCAGGACGTCCCGAGTGCCGAGTTCAAAGCACAGGTGGCTCTGGTGAAGGCAGCCAAGAATGCCATCCGCGACACGACGGCGGAGGCGCAGTCGGCGCTGCAGCGGGCGAACGAGGAGCTTACCGAAGTCCGGCGCCGTGAGGCCGGGGGATGATCTGCGGCCCGGCGTCAGCCCGGGGGCGAGTTTGGGGGCTCGAGGCGTGGGAGGAGTGGGATCACTGTCTCAGGTCCCGTCCGCCTCGTACTCACCGTGGGTGATGTCCCGCTAGATCAGCATGGGACGGCATTCCCCCGGTCCGACGGATCGCCCAGCACCCATAAGGTGCACTCGCGCCGTGCGCTGGCGATCCAGCGCTCGCAGATCGCGTTCGGGCGCGTGCCTTGCCTGGACAGGCGTTATAACGATATGAATGCCGGTCGCGGTGAGGAGTGCGTCGGTGTACTTGGCATCCCGGTCTCTCTGATCAGGAACTTCAAGCGTCGGTCTGCTCGCCGGGTCTGTGAGCGTGTTTGAGTCCTGGTGTATTGTCCATGCGGCGCTGGGTGGGCCGTGACGCCGGCCAGGTGGACGCGGTGCCAGGACCCGGCCGACCGGGCCCATGTCAGCCGAGTGTTCTGACCTGGCGTTGCAGGACGGCGATCTGTGGTGCGGATGGCACGATCTCCGGCACCCACAGGGTCCCTGTATCTGCCCTGACGGGAATCGCTAGGCCGCCGCCTGTTTCGCGTCGGCCTGCCGCTCGAAGACGCTGACGGCTTCCTCCACCGACAGCCCCTTCGTCTCGGGCAGCCACCGGTAGACGAACCCGATGGCCAGTACCGCGATCACAGCGAAGCACACCATCACCCAGCCCAGCCCGATCGCGTTATGCCAGGCGGGGAACACCTCGATGAGCGCGAAGTTGGCGATCCAGTCGACACTCGCGCCGATGGCGGCCGCCCGGCCGCGCACGGCGGTGGGGAAGACCTCGCCCTGGATCAGCCAGCCGGTGCCGCCGACGCCGATCGCGAAGGAGGTGATGAAGAACGAGAAGCCGACCATCACCAGCACGGTCTTCGGCACGCCGGTCAGGAATCCCACTCCGGCGGCCGCGACCAGGATGAACACGGCCATGCCCGCGTAGCCCCAGATGGCCAGCGGGCGGCGGCCTACCTTGTCGATCCAGCGGAAGGCGAAGTAGGTCGCGATCACGTTGACGGCGCCCAGGATCGCGGTCACCTCAACGCCGGACGTAGCCGTGCTGACGGCAGTCGACGTCTTGCCGCCGAAGTAACTGCCCAGTAGCGTCGGGCCGTAGTAGAACGGGACGTTGATCCCGGAGATCTGCTGGAAGATGAAAAAGACGCACACGACGATCAGCGCTCGCCTGACGCCGGCGGTCCATGCGGTTTTCCGCCGCCGTACCTGCTCCACCTGGGCGAGCTCCTCTGCGGCCTGCCTGGCTTGCTCTTCACTCACTTCCATGCCCAGCAGGCCGAATGCCTTCGCCGTGTCGGCGTAGCGCCCGTTGAGCATCAGCCACCGGGGCGACTCCGGCATCCGGGCCCGCAGCGCGACGGCTACCAGCGCGGGAATCGCCCCGATGCCGAGAATGAGCCGCCAGTCCAGGCCGCCCGCCGAACCCGGCGCGACTTTGAGGATGAGCAGGGCGACCAGGTAGGAGACGAGGATGCCCACGGTGATCATCCACTGCTGGATGATGCTGAGCTGGCCGCGCCGGCTGCGGGGCGCGAACTCGGCGATGTAGGAGGTGGCGATCGCGGAGTCCGCTCCGATCGCCAGCCCGATGAGCGTACGGGATCCGAGCAGCATGACGGCATTGATGGTGACCGCTGACAGGATCGCGCCTACCGCATAGATCGCAGCGTCACCGACGAGCAGTGACTTACGTCCGAACCGGTCTGTCAGGGGACCGGCTATCAGAGCGCCCACTGCGGCGCCGAGCGATGCGCCGGCTACCAGGTAACCGGTTGCGAAGCTGGACAAATGGTAGGGAATAAAGCCCAGGGCCGACCCGATGTTGGAGGTGTCGTACCCGAACAGGAATCCGCCGATGCAGGCCAGTACCGCCAGGTACCAGTAAAAGCCCGTGGGGATACGCGAGTCCAGCTCTTCGAGGACGCTCCGTCCAGATGGTTGCGCTGCCTTGGCTTCCACCTGGCGCCTCCTCGCGGTCGACTCAATACCACAGCAGGTGAGCCGGGGATGGGCGCCGCCGCCAGTAAGTGACAGGAGAATCCTGGCGCGTGACCCTCCTCGTTTGTGCCGTTATACGTTGAACCTGCCGCCGAGATACCCTAGCCGCTCGATGCCCAAACGCGGGAACGGCGTCGCGCCCCTGATGGCCCGCCACGGAAGATGATGGCGCTGTCGGACTGCGTCCGAGGCGGCCCTGGCCCGGTCAGGAGTACCTAAGCATCTGCGAGTGCATCCGCCGCAAGTGAACTACCGGGAAGCGAGCTCATGGACACCCTGGCCGAATACGTCGACGAGAGTCATCAGAAGCTGTTCGACCCCAGGTCCTTCAGGTTCAGGTTGCCGGCGGCGCTCTCGAAGACGACCCCGCATCTTGTCCCCGCCGGTCCGGACCTGCAAAGTCCCGATGCCGGGGACGACCTGGGCGATGACGGAACGTGCCCGCTCGAACAGCTCGCGGGGGTCGGTAGCCACGTAATGCAGGACCCCGGCGAGAAGATTGCCGTTCGGGTCGAGCCTCTCGGGGCTGGAAAGGTTCTGTGAGCGCTGCGTGTCGGCACGCAGCGCCCGGAAAATGGTACAACCGTGTCCGCCAGGCAACCATCGGCGCTCAGAGCGGCGCCAAGCTGCCGCTGGACAAGATGTCTTCCAGGCCCTACCCGGAATTCCGGCGACCGGCAGGTTTGGCCTCAGGCGATGAGAATTCGAACGTTAGCGCAGCTAATGACATTTCGGGGAGCCTAATGGGGAGCCAGCGACCGCAAGCGAATGGCTACGGCAGGCCACGTCCAGCCATTCGCGGTCGGGGCGCAAATAGTGCTGATAGCTAATCGTAATCGAAACTATGCCGGCGGCCGGTGACGGTCGCGCGGTGCGCGGTGAGGACCGACCGGGCGATGGACAGGCCGAGCCCGACGCCGTCCCGGACGTCGGCCCGGGTTTGCATGCGGCGGAACGGCTCGAACAGCGAGGGCACGGCGTCGTCCGGGATGAACGGGCCGCTGTTGGCGATCTGGAGGTACACGGCCGCGTCGCTGCTGCCGGTGCGTAGCCTGATCCAGCCGCCGGGCTCGTTGTGCCGGACGGCGTTGTCGACCAGGTTACAGATCATCCGCTCCAGCAGCTGCGGGTCTCCGGTGTCACCACCAGACTGAACCTGCCCGGCTCCGCGTGGATCCTCAGCCAGTGGTGGACCAAGGGCGGCACGACGCTCAGCCAGTCCACGATGGTCCAGGTCATGGATCCGGTTATGCAGCGGCTCATGCCCGCAGTGCCGCCAGATCAGGTCCACCTGTACAAGCTGCCGACGCTCCTTAACGCGGAGCAATACCTCACCCAGCACGGATACACGTACTGGACGAGGTATCAGCCGGGCAGCCGATTCTGGCCTTTCCAGTGGATCGAGGGCGGCTGGCTGCTCGCGCTGTCAGTGCTGCTCATCGCCGCGACCATCTGGGTGGTTCGCCGGCGGGCGGCCTGAACCGCCTGCCAGCCACGGCACCGGATGACAGAACGCCAACGACGCCACGGGCCGAGTTGCCACGTATCCCATTGCCCGGTCTTGTCGCCGGCTACGAGCAGGACCACCGAACGCCGGCTCACCGGGTCGGACTCATACAGCTCATCAAGAAAGGCTTCGACCTCGGCGGTTACTCGCCGGTGGGGATGGCCGCTGTGATCGCGGCGAGGCGTTCGGGGTCGCCGATCGCGTCGATCACGGCGATCTTGCCGTTGACGATCGTGAAGCCCATCACAATGACTGGCCGTCCGCGCATGCTGATAATCACTCCGGCTGCCCCGTTCACCAGCGCGGGGCGCAGCTGCACGGCTCGCAGGCCACGGGTGAGCCCGGTGAGCGCCTGCCTGGCGACGGCGTCCGCGCCGCGGAGCGCCATGGATTGGGCCGGGCGGGCGGCGCCGGCGTCGATCCGGAGTACCACGCCGGGATCGAGCACGGCGACGAGCGCGTCGAAATCACCCTTCCGCGCGGCGGCGAAGAACGCCTCGACCACTGAGCGCTGGCGACCCAGGTCGGGGTCCGGTACCGGTATGTTCGCGCCCTTGACGCGGCGGCGCGCCCGGCTGGCCAGCTGCCGGGCCGCCGCGGGAGTGCGGCCTGCCAGCGGCGCGATCTCCCCGAACGGCAACCCAAACATGTCATGGAGCACGAATGCCAGCCGTTCGGCCGGGGTCAGGGTGTCCAGCACCACCTGCAGGGCAAGGCCGACCGAGTCGGCCAGCAGGGCTTCCTCCTCCGGCTGCAGCTCTCCGTCCGCGCTGATGACGGGGTCGGGCACATGCGCGGTGAGGGACTCCTCGCGGCGGGCGCGGCGCGAGCGCAGCATGTTCAGGCACACCCGGGCGGTGATGGTCGTCAGCCACCCGCGGAGGTTCTCCACCTCGTCCGTCCCGGCCCGGCTCAGCCGCAGCCAGGTTTCCTGAACGGCATCGTCCGCCTCTGCCAGCGAGCCGAGCATGCGGTAGGCCACCGCCCGCAGCCGGGGCCGCTGCTCCTCGAAGCGATCCGCAAGCCATTGATTGTCGTCCATCGGTCACATCCTCGCACTGCCGGGTGTCGTGACCAGTGACCCGCGCGACGCGGCCAGTGTGACAAGGCCAGTGTGACAAGGAGATAGGTCATGCGAGTTCTGCTCATAGGAGCCAGCGGCGCGATCGGCACCCGACTCGTTCCCCGGTTGCGGCAGCGAGGGCACGAGGTGACAGGCAGCTCCCGCTCGCCCGGCAAGGCCGGGCGGCTGCGCGCGCTCGGCGCCGAGCCGATCGTGCTCGACGTCCTGGACGCCACGGCGGTCCGCGAGGCGGTTGCCGCCACCCGTCCCGACGCGATCATCTACCAGGCGACCGCCCTGACAGGCGTGGGCTTCGGCCGTAACCTCGACCGCAGCTTCGCCCTGACCAACCGGCTGCGGACCGAGGGCACCGACACCGTGCTGGCAGCCGCCCGCGACGCGGGGGTGAGCCGGATCATCGCCCAGAGCTTCGCGCCCTACCGCTACGCGCGGGAGGGCGGGCCGGTCAAGGCCGAGGACGACCCGCTCGACCCCGCCCCGCCAAAGAAGGCCCGCCAGAGCACCGCCGCGATGAGCCATGTCGACCAGGCCGTCACCGCCGCTGGCGGGATCGTGCTGCGTTACGGCGGCTTCTACGGGGGCCCTGACGCGCTGGTCATGGCCGTGCGCAAGCGGCGGCTCCCGGTCATCGGCGGCGGTGGCGGCGTTATGTCGTTCATCCACCTCGACGACGCAGCCGCCGCGACCGTCCTCGCGCTCGACCACGACGGGCCGGCCATCTACAACATCGTTGATGACGAGCCCGCCCGCGCCAGCGAGTGGACGCCAGCGCTCGCGGTCGCACTCGGCGCCAAGCCACCCCGCCACCTCCCCTTCTGGCTCGCCCGGATAGCCGCCGGCGAGGGACTGGCCATGATGACCGAAGCCCGCGGCGCATCCAACGACAAGGCCAAGAAAGAACTCGGCTGGACCCTGCGCTACCCAAGCTGGCGCCAGGGCTTCACCGCCGCCTACAGCCAGCCCGAATCAGCTAAGGCCGCCGCATGAAGAGACGCGCCGACGCGATGTGCGGACCGGCGCAAGCCGTCCAGCTGCCGCTGCCGGAACTGCGGATCACTCATCCGCCCGGGGCCCGGGAGTGCTGCTGTTAGGGTGCGGGGGTGGGCAGTGCGGTGGCGGGGCAGTTTGCGGTTCCGGGAGCACGGCTGTACACCGAGACCCGCGGGGCCGGCCCGCCGCCCGGCGCCGGCGCGGCCCCCGAGACCGCGGCGATGCTCGCGCGTGCCGAGGAGAACATGAGGTTCTGGATGGGCGAGCGGGCCTTACCGCCGATGAGATCGAATGCATCGAAGAGGCCGGAACCGAGCCCACCCTCGCCCTGCTGCTGATTGCCTCAGGCTACGACGTCCAGCTGCCCCAATCGCCGCCGGGCGAGGTCTGGGCGGTGGAGTACACCCTGCCTTCGGTGTTGACCACCCAGATCCGCGCCGTCCCGTCATTCTGCGGCGCGGCCGAGACCGAGATCAACTGACCTGGAGAGTTGTTCCACCCGCCAGACCAGTCGGACCAATCGCCGCCCGGCGACTGCTGGTACGTCGACCGCAGTTGCCCAGCAGTGTCTATGCCCCACAGCTGGGGACCACGCGAACCGCCCTGCTTGACGGCGGCCACCGCGCGCAGGGGCGGCGCTCCGGACCAGGTAACGCAGGGGTTCCAGTCGCCGCTCGAGGTCTGTGCGTTGGCGTAGAGCACGTTGCCGGCGTCGACCATGAAGATCATCTCCGAGCCGTTGCTCAGCTGGATGGGGGCGACCGAGATCGCGTTGTCCGGGGTGCCGGCCATGAGGCTGCCGGGTGGCAGCCAGGGAAACCACGGGCCGATCAGCGGCTGAATCGCCGACCGCAGCGTACCGGAGGTGTCCACGCCCCACAGCTGGGCACCAAACTGAACGGACAGATGGGTGGCGGCCACCAAGCGCAGCGGCGGCGACGCCTGGCCGCCGCCAAACATGCTGAACACGGACCAGCCGGTCCAGTCGCCGCCGGGCGAGATCTGCGCGCTGGAGTGCAGGACGTTGCTGGCGTCGACGGCCCAGATCCGCACCGTCCCGTCGTTCTGCTGGGCGGCGGTGATCGAGATCAGGTTCGCCGGGGAGGCTCCGTTCCCCAGGTCGGACCAGCCCGACCACGGTCCGCCCGGCGACTGCTGGTACGTCGAGCGCAGCTGGCCGTCCGTGTCGATGCCCCACAGCTGAGCGCCGCGCGAGCCGCCCTGCTGACAGGCGGTGACCATGGACAGGCGCGGGGCGTTGTTCCAGGGCTGGGGCGGCCCGAAGACACGGGCCGGGGCCGGCTCGATCGTCCAGTAGTCTCCGCCCGTGCCCGTCGTGATGTAGCCGGAGCTGGACCACCACCGCGTGTCGCGGGTGAGCCGCTGGCCGGTGCTGGACACGCTGACCAGGTAGACCTGGTCGCCGTAGCGCACCGGCTGGTCGGTGCTGGCGAGTTTCTGGATGATCCATTTCTGCTTCGGCGCGTTGTCGCCTTCGAAGAATTCGTCGGCGTAGTAGCAGTCATGGGAATCGTTCCAGGCGCCGAGTATGTTAAGCGCGCCCAGCCCCGGCTCGCGGGAGATGACCATGACCTGCGAGTTGTTGCTTATCTGGGCGGGCGGGTCGGCGGCCTGGGTGACGAAGGAAAGCGTGGCGGGCTGCGGGCCGCCTGTGGTGGGGAAATAGGCGGCGAGGTCGAGATCCACGCAGATCGACAGGACGGAATCCGGTATGAGCGCGCCGACGCCGGTGGCCTTCATGGCGGGGTAGAAGGCGCTGAGGTAGTCGCCGTTCTGGTTCTTCAGCACGAACGAGGCACCGTAGGTGACGGGATCGCCGGGTGCGTGCGGGGTGTCGAGGAACGGCAGATCCGCCTCGTCAGTGCGCGGCTGGGCGAGGGTGAGCACCTGCTCGAAGGTCGGCGCGGCCGCGGCGCGCGCGCCGAACTGGGGCAGCTGGTCGCTCAGGCCACGCCATTTCAGCGTGGTGGCGATGACCGAGGTGTGGTCATAGGGGACCGGAGTCTGGGCCGGGTCCGACCGGAAGACGGTGTTCTTCTGCACGTAGGGCGAGACCACGATGGTGGGGACGCGGGCGCCGAGGCGCTTGAAATCGAAGTTGGCCGGGCTGCGGAAGGGCGGCTGGCCGTTCTGTCCCCACGGAGGCGCGACCGCGTTCTGCCTCAGCTCCTGCGTCCGGTGGTCGAAGGTGCCGACGAACTCGTCGAAGGTGATCAGCAGCAGGGTCTTGGACCAGGCGGCCCGATTGCTGATCAGGCTGGTGTAGACGTCCTCGACGAACTGCTCGCCGACCAGCACGTTGCACGGCGGGTGATAGTCATTGCCAAGCACCGACACCAGCTTCTGGGCAACCGGGTTGTCGTTCGTGGTATGGGAAATTGACCAGAACGGCTCGATATAGCTGAACGCAGGCAGCTGGCCGGCCCGCGCCCGGCGATGGAATTCCTCGATCTTGTGGAAGTGCTGATCGGCATCGGCGATCTTCTGGATTTGCGGGAACAGCCGCCGTGTGTAGCAGGACCCGAGCTCGCCGGAGGTGAGATCCTCCAGGTAGGCGCTGTAGGGCCGCAGTGCGAGCAGCAGCACGGCTGCGGCGACGGCAATCTCCGCGGCGCCCGGCACAGGCAGCACGGCGAGCAGCGGAATGAGGATGGGCAGGCCGGTCAGCAGCTTGTGCATCTTCTGCGGGGCGTAACTGGTCTGCCAGAAGACCGCCCAGTCGATCCCGCCCGAGCTCAGCGCATTGAATATGGTGGGCGCGTCTATCCGGTCGTCGCCGAGGGCGAACTTGAGTATTCCCTCGATGGCCCGGGCCTCAGGGTTGGTCTCGAGCTCCCCGTTGTTCACCATGCCGTTGGAGGTCCCGGACATGAGAAAGGCGCGGTTGGGGTTGGTCTGCGACGGGACCGAGGCGAACCAGTCGTCACAGACGGCGTAGTGCCTGGCGAGCTGGTTGAGGACGGGGAGCTGGTCCGGGGTGAAGCTGCTCAGGCAGGTCTGGGCGAGCCGGATGACGTCCGCTGGGCCGTACCCGCGCGCCTGGAGGACGCCGACGAAGTCGTCAAGCAAGCCCTTCATGTCGGGCTTGTCGGGAAGCGTCGCCGCGTGGTTGTAAAACTGGGTGAGGACGTGCTCGAACTCCTCGCCGGGGTCGACGTCGGGGACGGTGAAGCCCCGGACGCCCCGGGATGGCCTGGCGGTCAGGGCGTTATCCAGCGCCATGTTGATGAAGTCGTCGGGATTGACGCCCTGGAGTCCGCGATACTTGTCGTTGGCGGCCGCCTGCGGGATGTTGTTGATGACCGACTGGTCTTTCTCGTACAGCCAGCCGAGCATCATGTCGAACGAGCGGTTCTCCAGCATGAGCACGACGACGTGTTCGATGTTATCCATGGACATAGCCCGATTCCCCCTCCTGGTGATTCCTTTACGCTTCCTGCCGCTGGGATTTAGCGCGCGTTGCAAGCCGGTTCGATAGCGCGGGTCCCCCCATCAGGACCTGTCGCGGTGCCGCAACTCCCCTTTGCGGCACCAAACACGGACGACCGTTAGGTCAACTAACGTTATATATAACACCGGTTGTGATGGCCTGCAAGGACTGTCTCTTCGCCGATTCGGCGCCGCTTGCACTTCGTCCAGTAGGTCCGTCCATCGCGCGCAGAGCATCCGTTTTTCTCACCTGCGCACGCGCGAGGGCTGCCTAGCGTGCTGCGAGCAGGCCAGGGTTCTGTCACCTCCCTTCCCGCTTATTCACGTCCCATGTACCCTCACAGGTGAAGAAGCCAGCCGGAGATCTCAATGAACCCATACGGGGGTCTCTCCGTCTGACCTGTTCCTGGACAGCTCTTGGGGGGCTTGGCAGCGTGACAACAAAAATTGACCTTATGACAACCCTTTGTAGTGCGTTCGGGGTTTTTTCCGCATTTGGGGTCGCTATCCTGTCGTTCTTCGCTGCGGGCGGAGGGCTTGGGAAGCTAAGCGACTGGCTGGTGAGCCATGAGAAAACGCACATGGCAGCGAGGAGAGCCGCGCGGCGCGGTGATGCGCTCGTCTGGCTTGTTGCAGGCGTGGTCGCATTCGCGGTGCTTGTTAGTGGTATCGGCCTCTTTACTAGCTTTTTCTGGCTTCAGGCTGTCTCCAACGGCTCGCATACGGCGAGCTGGGCGTATACGTTCGCGGAGATCATGTTCTACATGGAAGCAGTCATCGTTACGATCATTAGTGTGGTTGCCGTGATAGGAGGAGCAATCGCCGTGTTGCCGACTGGCCAGGGCGGCGGCGCCTCAAATCAGCCAGTTCCTGCTACCAGACAAGCGGTTGAGTTATAACACGAGTCCGTTCCCGTTCCCGTTCCCGTTCCCGTTCCCGTT
>Ga0182030_10007936_pt1 | contig 22070 bp, 16 predicted proteins | sample 812S3MmetaG_FD_121299 | JGI IMG/M metagenome (GOLD analysis project Ga0182030, IMG submission 121299) | Permafrost microbial communities from Stordalen Mire, Sweden - 812S3M metaG (Illumina Assembly) | ecosystem: Environmental > Terrestrial > Soil > Wetlands > Permafrost | place: Sweden... | reverse complement strand
GCGCAACCCGGCAGGGTGTTCGGCGCACTCGACGACGGCCGTCCGTTCAACGCGGCCGATGGTGATCTGTACGTCTATTCGCTGCACAACCAGCCGTTGCTGGACGGCTATCGCGAAGACTGGGATCTCGCTGCCGATCCGCAGGGAATGGCCGCAGCGGGACTGAACGCGCGGCTGCTGGCGGGCTGCACCGATCGCTTTCTGTTCCTTTATATGGAGGTGGATGACCCCCACGTCGATCCGGAACCCGCCGACGCGCATCCCGAACGAGATCGTTTCGACCGGGTGAACCTCACGATCGAGCGGCCGGACGGCACCACGGACGGTTATTTCTTCGCCACCGGCGCCCCGGGACTCATCGAAGCCCAGCGATCGGTCAGGGACGCCGACGGCGTCGACCATGCCGTCCTGGAACCTCGCATGCAGGCCTTCTGGCTGCAAACTTCCCGCGGCTATCATCTCGAAGCGCGCATACCCCGCAGCTCGTTGAGCGGACGGTTGTGGATTCAGGCCGCCGACGGTGCCGGCGACGCGACGGCCGGATCCTTGGGCGAGGACCCGCACCGGGGGGGCCGCCTCGTCGTCGAAACCCCCGGGTTGAGCGCATTGCTCGCGACCTTCATCGGGAGGGGGACGCGCGCCACCGTCATCGACCGCAACGCGCTGAAGCGCGGGGTTGCGGGCTCCCTGCTCACACGACGCGACGACGACGGCCGCTCCGCCGGCGGCGCCTGGTACCGGCGCTTCGTTTCCGGCGACACGTCGCACTGGCCGTTGCAGGTGGGGGCGCCCAACCGCCTCGAAGGGCCCATCGTCACTGCGGCGCTCGCCGGCCGTCACGGCGCCGAATGGCTGCGCGCCGGACCGAACCAGGAGGCGCTGTTGTCGACGGCGGCGCCCATCCTGGTCGACGGCCAGCCGCATGGCGCCATCGTGTTGGAACAGGCGGGCGACCAGTTGCTCGATATGCGCGACCGCGCGCTCTCCCGGCTGTTCGGATTGACGCTGTTCGCCAGCGTGCTGGCGGCGACGATCGCGTTCGGCATCGCCACCTGGATCAGCGTGCGCATCGGACGATTGCGCATCGCCGCGGAGAATGCCGTGGGGAACGATGGTCATATCAGGCTCGAGATGCCGGAAGCCGGCCGCGCCGATGAAATCGGCGCCCTATCGCGCGGTTTCGAGCGGCTGCTGGGACGGTTGAACGAACATACCCGGTATCTGCGCACCCTCGGCGGCAAGCTGTCGCACGAATTGCGCACCCCGCTGACCATCGTCCGTTCCTCCCTCGACAATCTGGAATCGGAGGGTGTGCGGGAGGATCAACAAGGCTACGTGACCCGCGCCCGCGAGGGGGTGTCGCGGCTGCAATCCATCCTGAGCGCGCTGGGTGCGGCCTCGCGGGTCGAGGAAAGCCTCCGGCAATCCGAACGCGTCAACTTCGACTTGAAGGCGCTGCTGCAATCGGCGGCGGCCGGTTATCGCGACGCATTCCGGTCGGCACGCATCGAACTCGCCGCGCCGGACGATGAGTGCTTCATGCGCGGAGCGCCCGACCTCGTCGTGCAGATGCTCGACAAGCTGGTGGAAAATGCGGTGGACTTCTGCACGCCCTCCGGGTGCATCACCCTCCGGCTGACCCGGACGCCGGGCGCCTACGAACTTACCGTCGAGAACGACGGACCGCCGATCCCGACGGACATGCTCGGCCGCCTGTTCGAGTCCCTGTTCGAGCACCGCCGCGGCGAGGGCGACAAGCCGCACTTTGGCCTGGGGTTGTACATCGTGCGGCTGATCGCGGAGTTTCACGATGGCACGGTCGCGGCGCGCAACCGTCCGGGTGAGGCCGGCGCTCAATTCACGGTCACGCTGCCGCTCATATGAGCCCTGTCAACAAGGCGCAACATTCGGGTGGTAGCATCCCGGCCGTCACATACACCGGCGGTCTGCAGCGTGCCGGATACAAGGGAGATCGCCAACTTGCCTCTCAAAGCTGCGCTCGGCTCCTTCCTGGCCGAGATCAACCGATTTGAAACCGAGGCCGTGCGAAGCGCCCTTCAACGCCTGTCACGTGACGCCTGCTTCGCCGAGCGGGCGGAGCAACTGCTCGATCTCAAGGCGCGCCTCACGCTGGTCGAGCGGCTCGCGGGCGCCCGCCTCCTGGCATCCGAGCTGACCGCAAGCCTCCTCGACTTGTTGTCCCGAGCACGTCGGTTGCTCGACGTTCGCGACGACATTGCGCAGGTTCCGGCGATCCTCACGGCGGACAGCCCGGGCACCACGCCGCTCATCGTGCGGCGCCGCCCGGCATCGACGCCGGGGCGCCCCGGCAAGCCCGAAGACCTGTGGTTTCCGGGTGCCCAACAACTGCATGCCTATGCCAGCGAGGCCATGCAGCTGAACGCATCCGTGTGCGCGATGGTGGCGGACCTCACGCGAGCGTGAGCCGACCGCGCGTTGTATCCTGACTGGATACCAATCCACGCGAGGGGCCGCCCATGCTCGAACTCTACATCGCCAACAAGAATTATTCGTCATGGTCGCTGCGGCCCTGGGTGCTGCTCAAGGAACTGAAAGTGCCCTTCGTCGAGCATCTGGTGCCCTTCGGCGACGTGTCCGGCTGGGAGACCTACCGGAAGATCTCGCCGAACGGCAAGGTGCCCTGCCTGGTCGATGGCGAGACCGTCGTCTGGGATTCTCTCGCCATCGCCGAGTATCTCGCGGAGCGGCATCCCGGGGTTTGGCCGGAACACCGCGTGGCCCGCGCCTGGGCACGCAGCGCCGCGGCCGAAATGCATTCCGGCTTCACCGAACTGCGCAACCGCTGTGGCATGAACTGCGGCGTGCGCGTGAAGCTCAAGGACTTCCCGGCGTCCCTGGAGCGCGACCTCGGCCGGCTGACGGGGTTGTGGACGGATGGCCTGCAGCGCTTCGGCGGCCCCTATCTCGCCGGCGCCACGTTCGGCGCCGTCGATGCGTTTTTCACCCCGGTGGCCTTTCGCGTCCAGACCTACGGACTGTCGCTGGACCCCGTCGCCGCGCGCTACGCCGCGTGCCTCAAGGATCTGCCCGCCATGCAGGACTGGTATGCGGCTGCGCTCGAGGAGCGCTTCCGCGATGCGCCGCACGAGGCCGAGGTCCGGGACATGGGCGTGGTGCTCGAGGATCTGCGGGCCGGTTGAGTCCCCGGGGCGGGTCGCGGCCGGCGCGAAACCGGGTCAGTGCAACGCCGGGAAGGCCAGTCCCTCGTGGACCAGCAGCCAGCGCTTGCGCTCCAATCCGCCGCCATAGCCGGTCAGGGTACCGTTGGCGCCGATGACCCGGTGGCAGGGCACCACGATGGAAATGGGATTGCGGCCATTCGCCAAACCCACCGCCCGGGAGGCGTTCGGATTGTCGACGCGCCGCGCGAGCTCCCCGTAGCTCCACGTTACCCCATAGGGTATTTCGGTGAGCGCATCCCACACGCGGCGCTGAAACGTCGTTCCCTGCGCGCGCAGCGGCAGGGTGAATTCCTGCCGGGATCCCGTGAAATATTCGCCGAGCTGGCGGATGGCCTGCGGGAGCGCGCCGGCGGCGGCGTCCCGCACCCAGCCGGCGGAATCCGGCAGCGGCTGATCCGGGGTGTCCATGTACAGGCCGGTGATCGCCTCCCCGTCGGATGACAGGAGCAACCGGCCGATCGGACTCTCTATGTAGGTGTAAAAATTCATGGAACGACTCCCAGCGATTGCCATAGATAATGCGTCGCGTAGGCGCGCCAGGGCCGCCAGGCCTCCGCGCGCGCCCGCAATTCCTTGGCCCCGATCTTCGCGGCACGGAGCAGCATGAGGTCCGTGCCGGGGAAGGCATCCGGCCAGCGCAAGGCGCGCATGGCGATGTATTCCACGGTCCACGGGCCGATGCCCGGCACCTGGCGCAGCCGCAGCATTTGATCCTCGATGTTCGCGGCAAAGGTCAGGGTCACTCGCTGCTCCGAGACCGCCGCGGACAACGCCGCGATCGAACGGGCCCGGCTGCCGACGACACCCAACGCCGCGATCTCGTCCACCGTGACGCCCGTCATGCGCGCGGGCGTGGGCGCGAGGCGGTCGAGCGCCGGAAAGGGTGTGTCGATGCCGTCGCCGAAGGCTGCGGCCCAGCGCCCGGCGACGGTGGTGGCGGCCTTGACGGAGACCTGCTGTCCCAGGATCGCGCGCACCGCCAGTTCGAAGCCCTCGAACGCCCCCGGTACCCGCAGGCCCGGGAGCCGCCGCACGAGGGGAGCCAGCGTGGGATCCTGCGAGAGTACGGCGCTCACGGCGTCGGGCGAGGCGCCCAGGTCGAACAGTTGTTTCACCCTCACGATCACGGCACCGATCACCGGTGCGAGCGACGGCGACAGTTCGACCTCCAACGCAGCGCCGTCGGGCGCCAGCGACACCGCGATCCAACCGCGGTGCTCGTCAATCGCGACGGTGCGCCGATAGTGCGTCGCATCCACCGCCTCGACGCCGGGAATCGCCCGCAGCCGCAGATACTGGAGCAGCGTCTCCCAGGCGAGCGGCGGCCTGAACTCGAGGCGGCAGCGAAGGTCGTCCGTCGCACGCGGTGAACCCCGCAGGGCGCGCGGACTGAGTCCATAACGCGACTTGAACAGCGCGTTGAAGCGCCGCACGCTGCCGAAGCCGCTCGCGAACGCGATGTCGGTGAGGTTGAGCGAGGTCTCGCCCAAGAGGCGTTTGGCGAGCAGCAGCCGCTGTGTCTGTGCGAGCGCGACGGGCGAGACGCCGAGTTCGGCTTCCGTGACGCGGCGCAAATGACGGTCGCTCACCCCGAGAGACTTGGCGAGCGCGCCAACGCCCGCACTCGACAGCGCATGTTCCTCGATTCCCGCCATGGCGGCGCCCACCAGTCGGCTCACCGCATCGATCGTCGACAGTCCCGGCGCGCGCTCGGGACGGCAGCGCAGGCACGGACGGTAGCCTGCCCCTTCCGCCGCCGCGGCACTCGAGAAGAAGCGCATGTTCTCCCGCTTCGGAGGCCGCGCCGGGCAGATCGGCCGGCAATAGATGTGCGTGGAGGAAATCGCCACGAAAAAACGGCCGTCGAAGCGCCGGTCGCGGGCGCGCACCGCACGAAAACAGGCATTGGGGTCCAGGAACATGGGTACAGCCTAGCCAAAGCGGGCCGGGAATACTCGCCATTTTCGGACCTGGAAACCGCCCGCGACTACGAACCGCGCCGGACCCCGAGATGGCTCAAGATCCCCAGCGCCGCCTCGCGTCCCTCGAACACCGCGGTCACCACGAGATCTGAGCCGCGCACCATGTCCCCGCCCGCGAACACCTTGGGGTTGGTGGTCTGAAAACGGGAGGCGGGCGCCGCCGACACCCGCACCCGGCCGTTGTCGTGCAGGCCGATCCGCTGCTGCGAGAACCACTCGGGAGGACTCGGCAGGAAGCCGAATGCGACGATCACGGCATCCGCCTCGATGGTCTCCTCGGTGCCCGGCACCACCTCGGGCACGCGGCGGCCGCGCGGGCCGGGTTTGCCGAGTCGGGTCTCCACCAATTTCACCCCGCGCACGCGATCCGAGCCCACGATTTCCACCGGTTGGCGGTTGAACAGAAAGGTGACGCCCTCTTCCTTGCTGTTCTTGTAATCGCGCCGCGACCCCGGCATGTTGCCCTCGTCGCGCCGGTAGGTGCAGGTGACGCTGGCCGCACCCTGCCGGATGGCCGTGCGGTTGCAGTCCATGCCGGTGTCGCCACCGCCCAGCACCACCACGTGCTTGTCCTTCATGTCGACGAACGCGCCCGGTTTGGCTTCCAAGCCCAGTTCCCGGTTGATGTTCGAGATGAGATACGGCAGCGCTTCGTGCACGCCGGGCAGGTCCTCGCCCGAGAAGCCGCCCTTCACGTATTGGTAGGTGCCCATGCCGAGAAACACGGCGTCGAACTCCGCCGTGAGTGTCTCGAACGGCACATCGCGACCCACCTCCAGCCCGAGCCGGAACTCCACGCCCATGCCTTCCATGATCTCGCGGCGCTTTTCCACGACATCCTTTTCGAGCTTGAACGGCGGGATGCCGAAGGTCAGCAGTCCGCCGATCTTGGGGTAGCGGTCGAACACCACGGGCGTCACGCCGTTGCGCACCAGCACGTCCGCGCACGCAAGACCCGCCGGACCGGCGCCGACGACGGCCACCCGCTTCGCCGTGCGCACGACATTGGACATGTCGGGCTTCCAGCCGAGCTTGAACGCCTCGTCGGTGATGTATTTCTCGATGGAACCGATGCTGACGGCGCCGAGGCCGTCGTTCAGCGTGCAGGCGCCTTCGCACAGACGGTCCTGCGGACAGATCCGTCCGCACATTTCAGGCAGGGAGTTGGTCTGATGCGAGAGCTCGGCCGCCTCGAACAGCTTCCCCTCGTTCACGAGGTTCAGCCAGTTCGGAATGTAGTTGTGCACGGGGCACTTCCATTCACAGAACGGGTTGCCGCAGGACAGGCAGCGCCCCGCCTGCGAGGCGGCCGCGTCGGCGCTGTACGGCGCATAGATCTCGCGGAACTCGGTGGTGCGCACGTCGAGCGGAAGCTTCTCCGGGTCCTGCCGGGGAACATCCAAGAATTGCAGCGTTTTGTCGGCCATGGTGGGTCGCCCGTCGCGTCAGGCGGCGCGGCGCAGATTGATGAGCAGCGAATCGATGGCGGCCGCCTTCGGCTTCACGACCCAGAATTTTCCGATGTACGTCCGGAAATCGTTGAGCAGCTGGACGCCCCACACGCTACCGGTGGCGGCGACGTGCTGTTCGATCAGCCCGCGCAAATGCTGCACGTGGGTGCCCATGCCCTCGGGCGACACCCGGTGGATGTCGATCAGCTGATGGTTGTAGCGGTCCACGAAATCGCGCTCCATGTCGAGGACATAGGCAAAGCCGCCCGTGAAACCCGCGCCGAAATTGACGCCGGTACGGCCGAGCACGCAGACCACGCCGCCGGTCATGTATTCGCAGCAGTGGTCCCCGGCGCCCTCGACCACGGCGAGCGCCCCGGAATTGCGCACGGCGAAGCGCTCGCCGGCGGTGCCGGCGGCGTACAGTCACCGCCCGTCGCGCCATACAGGCAGGCGTTGCCCATGACCACGGTCTCGCGCGCGACGAAGGTGGAACGCGCATGCGGCTTCAGCACGATCTTGCCGGCCGCCATGCCCTTGCCGACGTAGTCGTTCGCCTCGCCCTCGAGATGCAGGTGCAGACCGCCGGCATTCCAGACGCCGAAGCTCTGCCCGGCCGAGCCCGTGAGCCGCACGACCAGCGGCGCATCGCTCATGCCCTTGTTGCCCCACCGCTTGGCGATCTCGCCTGAGATGCGCGCGCCGATCGAGCGGTGGTAGTTGCGCACTTCGTAGGAAAACTCGCCGCCGGTCCTGTGCGCGATCGCCGCGCCCATGTCGCGCAGCATCGTCTCGCCGAGCACGCCCTTGTCGAAGGGCTCGTTGCGCGGATCGACGCAATACTGTGGCTTGTCGGACACGAGGCGGGAGTTGGCGAGCAGCGGCTCCAAATCGAGCTTGCGCTGCTTGGAGGTCTCCCCCGGCAGGATTTCCAGCCGCTCGGTGTGCCCGATGAGTTCGGCAAGGGTGCGCGCGCCGAGCGCGGCCATGATCTCGCGGCATTCCTGTGCGACGAACTTGAAATAGTTCATCACCATCTCGGGCAGGCCGATGAAGTACTTGGTGCGCAGCAAGTTGTGCTGCGTGGCGACGCCGGTCGCACAGTTGTTAAGATGGCAGATGCGCAGGTACTTGCAGCCGAGCGCCACCATCGGCGCCGTGCCGAAGCCGAAGCTCTCGGCGCCGATGAGCGCCGCCTTGATGACGTCGAGGCCTGTTTTCAGGCCGCCGTCCGTCTGCAGCCGGATGCGATGCCGCAGTTCGTTGGCGCGCAGGGTCTGATGGGTCTCGGCGAGACCGAGCTCCCACGGCGTGCCGGCATACTTGATGGAGGACAGCGGACTGGCACCCGTGCCGCCATCGTAGCCCGAGATCGTGATGAGATCGGCATAGGCCTTGGCGACGCCGGCGGCGACGGTGCCCACGCCCGGCTCGGCCACCAGCTTGACCGAAACCAGAGCCTCCGGGTTCACCTGTTTCAGGTCGAAGATCAGCTGCGCCAGGTCTTCGATGGAATAAATGTCATGGTGCGGGGGCGGCGAGATGAGTCCCACGCCGGGGCGCGCGAACCTAAGGCGCGCGATCATGTCGTTCACCTTGTGCCCCGGCAGCTGGCCGCCTTCGCCGGGTTTCGCGCCTTGAGCCACCTTGATCTGCAGCACCTCGGCGTTGATGAGATATTCCGGCGTCACTCCGAACCGGCCCGAGGCCACCTGCTTGATCTTCGAGTTTTTCTCGGTGCCGTAGCGCACCGGATCCTCGCCCCCCTCACCGGAATTCGAGCGGGCCCCGAGGCGATTCATGGCGATCGCCAGAGCTTCGTGCGCCTCCGGAGACAGGGCGCCCAGGGACATGCCGGCGCTGTCGAAGCGCTTCAGGATCGCGGACACGGGCTCGACCTGGTCGAGCGGTATGGGCGCGACACCGCTCTTCAGCTTGAGCAGATCGCGGATGCACGACACCGGTCGTTCGTTCACCAGCGCGGCGTAGTCCAGATACTGGGCGTAGTCGCCGCTCATCACCGCCGCCTGCAGGGTCGCGATGACGTCGGGGTTGTACATGTGGTACTCGCCGTTGTGCATGTACTTGAGCAAACCGCCTTGTTCGATGGTCTCGCTGGGATCCCACGCACGCTGCGCGAGGTATTCCGTGTCGGCCTTCAGGTCGTCGAAATCGGCACCTTGGATCCGGCTGTCGGCACCCTCGAAGCACAGCGACACCACGTCGTCGCCCAGGCCCACGATCTCGAAGAGCTGCGCGCTGCGATAGCTGCCGATGGTCGAGATGCCCATCTTTGACATGATCTTGAACAAGCCCTTGCGGATGCCGCGTCGGTAGCTGCGGCCGAGTTCCTGCCGCGTATCCGCATCCATCTTCACCGCGCCCTTGCGCATGAGATCGAACAACGTCTGATAGGCGAGATACGGATAGACCGCGGTGGCCCCGAAGCCGATGAGGCAGGCGAAATGATGCGCATCGCGCGCCGTCCCCGTCTCGACCAGGATGTTGCACTTGCAGCGCAGGCCGGTCTTCACCAGGCGATGATGCACCGCGCCGGTTGCGAGCAGCGCCTGGATCGGGATCTTGCCCTTCACGAGGTAGCGGTCCGAGAGCAGCAGCACGAGCTTGCCGGCGCGCACCGCAGCCTCCGCCCGGTCGCACACGGCGAGAATGGCCGACCTCAAATCGGCGCCCGCGTCGTATTGGAGGTCGATGAATTCATTGGGAACCCCCGAATCCTCCATCCCGACGATCTGGCGCAGTTTGCGTTGCGACAGGATCGGCGAACTGAGCACGATCTGCTCGGCGTGCTGCTGGGCGGGAACGAAGATGTTGGCCTCTGCGCCGATCTGCGTCTGCAGGGACATCACGATGCTTTCGCGCAGGCTGTCGATGGGCGGGTTGGTCACCTGCGCGAACTGCTGCCGGAAATAGTCGTACAACGAGCGCACCTTGCGCGACAGCACGGGCATCGGCGTGTCGTCGCCCATCGAGCCGACGGCCTCGCTTTCGTCCTCGGCGAGGACGCGGATGATGTCGTCCCGCTCCTCGGCGGAAACGTTGTACATCTTCTGAAACAGCGCGAGGGTGTCGCGATCAAACGGCTCGGCGGCGAGACGCGGGTCGATGAGGTCGGTCTGCAGATAGCGCACGCCCTTCTTGAGCCAGGCCTTGTAGGGGTGCCGGCTCTTGAGCAGGTCATCGACCTGCCGGGTGTCCATCAGTTCGGAGGTCTGCAGGTCGAGAGCCAGAATCTCCCCCGGTCCGAGCTTGCCCTTGCGGACCACGTCCTCGGGGGCGTAATCCCACACGCCCGCCTCGGAGGCGATGGTGATGTGCCGGTTGCGGGTGATGACCCAGCGCGCCGGACGCAAACCGTTGCGGTCCAAGGTGCAGCACGCGTACCGGCCGTCCGTCACCACGATTCCGGCGGGCCCGTCCCAGGGCTCCATGTGGGTGGAGTAATATTCGTAGAAGGCCTTCAAATCCGGGTCGATCATGTCGACGGACTGCCACGCCGGCGGGATTAGCAGGCGCAGCGCATGCATGGGGTCGAGTCCGCCCACGAGGAGCAGTTCGAGCATGTTGTCGAGCGACTGGGAGTCCGACCCCGTGAGTGACACGACGGGCAGCACGTCGCCCAAATCCGGCAGCACGGGGGAGCGGAACAACGGTCCGCGCGCGACCGCCCAGCTGCGGTTGCCTTGGACCGTGTTGATCTCGCCGTTGTGGGCCAGATAGCGATAAGGATGCGCGAGCCGCCATTGCGGCAGCGTGTTGGTTGAAAAACGCTGGTGGAACACCACCACCGAGGCCTCCATGCGCGGATCCTTGAGGTCCGGATAGAACTGCGCCAGGTATTGCGGCATCACCATGCCCTTGTAGACGATGGTGCTCGACGAGAGGGAGGGGATGTAGAACGCGGGGTCGTCGGCTTCCAGCAGCTTCTCGGTGCGGCGCCGCGCCATGAACAGCCGGCGGTTCAGCGTGGCCTCGTCCAGGTCGGCGCCTGCATTGACGAATACCTGCATGATGGCCGGAAGCGTCTTCAGCGCCTCCACTCCGCAGGCCGCGGGATCCGTGGGCAGCTCCCGAAAGCCGGCCACTTGCAGCTTTTCCCGTTCAATCTGCTCCGTGAGCACGCGGCGCGCGCGTTCGGCCTTCGACGGGTCGGTATCGAGGAACACCAGCCCCGCCGCGAACAAGGGGCTCAGTGACAGCCCGGCCTCCCCCGCCGCAGCCCGCAAAAACCGCGTCGGCATCTTGATGAGCAGACCGCAGCCGTCGCCGGTCTTGCCGTCGGCGGCAATCGCACCGCGGTGGGTGAGCCGGTTCAGAGAACTGATCGCCGTCTCTATCACCCAATGGCTGGCCTGATCGTCCAGACTCGCGATCAGGCCGAAGCCGCAAGAATCCTTTTCATAGCCGGCCCGGTACAAACCCCAGTCGCCGAGTCGCGGATCGCACCCGTCGTGATGAGTCCCGGGGTAAGTTCCCCGCAGCATGTCGTGTCGCATGTCCATAACAGCAGCCCGCACCAAAACGCGCCCCGCGGCCGTTCCGCAGAACCTCTTTAAAAACAATCGCTTAACTCGGTTCTCGGCGCGTGGAATTCCGCCGCGCCAGGTGGGGCAGGCTCGCTCGAACATGCCGGTATGCGGTCATGATACCTAGCCGGCCGACACCGTCAACCGCCGCCGCAACCGCAGCGCCCTCGACCTCAGCCGGCGATGTACCGTTCCAGCTGCTCGATCTGCTTGCTTTGATCCTCGATCACCGCCTTGACGAGATCGCCGATGGACAGCATCCCGATCACATTCCCCCCCTCCACCACCGGTAAATGCCGGAAGCGACCCTCCGTCATGAGTTCCATGCAGTGGTGCACCGTGTCAGCCGGGCCGACGGTCTGTGCGGGTGAACTCATAATGTCGCCGACCGGTGTGTCATGCGAGGAGCGGTTTTTGAGAATGACCTTCCGGGCGTAGTCCCGTTCCGAAATGATGCCCAGCAGGGTTCCCTGGTTCATCACGAGCAGCGCACCGACATGGCGCGTGGCCATGATTTCGATGGCGTGCAGCACAGAGTCGTCGGGTGCGACGGCGAAGATCTGTCCGCCTTTGGCCCGCAGGAGATGGCTGACGGTCTGCATAGGAACCCCCACAATCGAACCAAATATCGACATCTAACGGGTCGTATCGGGCGACTATACTCCCGCACGACTCAAGGACAACAGCGGAAAATGACCAAATCAGAGCCCCCTGTCGCCGCCGCCCGCGCCCATGAGGTGTCCTCGCCTCACGGCACGCGTTCGGACCCCTATTACTGGCTGCGCGACGACGACCGCACCGACCCCGACGTGCTCGCCTACCTCACCGCGGAGAATGCCTATCACGCCGAGCACCTGGCGCCCCTCAAAGCCCTCGAGGACACGCTGTTCGCGGAAATCGTTGCGCGCCTGAAACAGGACGATTCCACGGTCCCCTACCGCAAGAACGGCTACTGGTACTACATTCGTTTCGAACCGGGCAAGGAACACCCGATCTTCGCCCGCCGGTCCGGCTCGCTCGATGCCCCGGAAGAGGTGATGCTCGACGCCAACGCGCTGAAGGAGGCGCACGAGTACTACCAGGTGGGGGAACTCGACGTTTCCCCGAATTCCGAGTGGCTTGCCTTCTGTGAGGACACGGTGGGTCGCCGCCAATACCGCCTGCGCTTCAAGAACCTCTTCACCGGCGAACTCCTGGCGGAGTCCATTCCCGACGTCGAGCCGGATCTTGCCTGGGCCAACGACAACCGGACGGTGCTGTACATCGAGAAGGACCCCGAGACCCTGCTCGGTCTGCGGGTCAAGCGGCACGTGGTGCGCACGGACCCGGCGACGGACGTCCTGGTGTTCGAACAGGACGACAAGTCCCTGTACACCGGGGTGTCGAAATCCAAATCGGACCGCTACCTGTTCATTCACATGGAGGGCACGCTGACCTCCGAATGGCGCTATGCGGATGCGGGCGACCCGGAGCTGCATTTCCGGGTGGTGCTGCCGCGACGGCGTGATCACGAATATGAGGTCGAACACCTGGGTGACGATTTCGTGATCCGCACCAACTGGCAGGCGCGGAATTTCCGTCTGATGTCGGTGCCGATCGGACGGGAAGCGTCGCAGGGCGAGTGGCGCGAGGTGGTGGCGCACCGGGAAGATGCGTACCTCGAGGACTTCGAGGTGTTCCGGCACTACGTTGCCCTCTCCGTCCGCAGCGGCGGCGTGCGCAAGATCGGCGTCAAGCCGCTGATCGAAGGCGCGGAGATCTATTTCATCGATTCGGACGAACCGGCCTACACCACCTCCCTGTCCGCGAATCCGGAGATCGACTGCGACGTGGTGCGCTACGTGTATTCCTCGCTCGCGACCCCGGCCACTGTCTATGACTTCGACATGCGCACCCGCGAGAAAGTACTGCGCAAACGCGACCCGGTGCTGGGCGGATACGATCCGTCGCGGTATGCGACGGAACTCGTGTTTGCGCCGGCGCGCGACGGCCAGCGCATTCCGGTGTCGCTGATCCACCGCAAGGACTTCGTGCGGAACGGGACCGCGGCGCTGCTCCAATACGCCTATGGCTCCTACGGCCTGTCCATGGACCCTGGATTTGCGTCCGCGCGCTTCAGTCTCATCGACCGCGGCTTCGTCTACGCGATCGCCCACATCCGCGGGGGCCAGGAGATGGGCCGGGCCTGGTACGACGACGGCCGTCTGCTGCGGAAGAAGAACTCCTTCACCGATTTCATCGACGTCACGCACTTCCTGGTCGCCCAGGGCTACGCCGGCCGCGACAAGGTGTTCGCCATGGGCGGCAGCGCCGGGGGCCTGCTGATGGGGGCGATCGCCAACATGAGCCCGGAGGACTATCGGGGCATCGTGACCCAGGTGCCCTTCGTCGACGTCGTGACGACGATGCTGGACGACACCATTCCCCTCACCACCAACGAGTACGACGAATGGGGCAACCCCGAGGACGACGCGGCCTATCAGTACATGCTGTCCTATTCACCCTACGACAACGTGCGGGCCCAGGCCTATCCGGCCATGCTGGTGACGACCGGCCTGTGGGACAGCCAGGTCCAATATTACGAGCCCGCGAAGTGGGTCGCCAAACTCCGGGCCGTCAAAACCGATCACAATCCGCTGGTGCTGCACGTCGACATGGAGGCCGGGCATGGCGGCAAATCCGGCCGCTTCCAACGCTACCGGGAAACGGCGATGGAGTACGCCTTCATCCTCGGTCGCTTGGGGTTCCGGGAGTAACGCGCACCGGGGGTGCTACCCCCGCGCGACCTTCACGGGGACACAGGCCTGCGATTTCGCTTTCAGGGACTTGCAGATGGCGCGGGCATGTTGTTCCGTGAGTCCGATCGCCTGCAGCCGGTACAAATGCCCGGCGCCTGATTTGGTCGGCACCACCTTCGAGGTCAAACCCGCCAACAGCTTCGGGTACTCCTTCTTCAAGTGTTGCCAGCGCTGAGTGGCCGCGGCGGGCCCCGACTTGAAGGCGCCGAGCTGCACGCCATAACGATCGGCGGCCACGAGCTTCGTTCCGGAGCCGGCAGATTTCTCCGCCGTCGACGCGCGGTGCGCGGGCGCAGTGGCCGACGGCCGGACCGTCGTGGCCGGAGCGGGCTTGGACGGCTCCGCGGCAGGCGCGCCTTCACTCATGCCCGCCGGTACGCCGGCCGCCGGTACGCCGGCCGCCGCCGCGCCTGCAGCGGCAGCGTCGGCACCGGCTGTCGGCGCGCCTCCCGCCGTGGCCGCGGTCCCCGTGGGGGCCTGTGCCAGGGTGAAGTTCTCGATCCGAATCCGCGCCTCCTCGGTCCACTTCCCCTCGGAATATTGCTTCAGGAACGCCTGGTACGCCTCCGGCGTGTCCGCATCGCGCGCCTTCTGCCAGTCCCGTTCCTCGTACAGTTCCTTCACCCGCGCCTGCGCCTGCGCCGAAAACTCTCCGGTCGGATACTTCTTCAGGAACTGCTCGTAGGCCTCGGCCGTGTTGGATTCACGCGTTTTCTGCCAATCGCTTTGCTGGCGGCTGCAGCCCGAGAGGGCCAGGACCGCCACACAGCACCAACTCAAAAGCGCCTTCTTGTGCATCATTTTTCAAGCTCAACCGTCGGGTTACATGCCAGTCCGCATTCTACTTCGATTTGCGCCGTCTGTCGGCGACGCCAAGCTCGTCACATCACGGCCGGGGCGGATGCGCTATGAAGCACAATGGGCGCACAGAAGCGGCGATTTTTCGAGCGGTCGGGGCTGTCCGCGGGACCCGCGACCTACATTGGCGCCGATACGGTCATCGTCGGCGATGTACGCGGCGGCGGCCAATTCGTGGTTTCGGGCGAAATTCGCGGCGACGGCGACCTCGACGGAGCGTTGAGCCTATCGATCAGCGGCCAGTGGCACGGCACGATCCACGCGCGGCAGGCCATCGTCGCCGGCCGCATCACGGGCTCACTGATCGTCGAGGACACGCTCGAAATCGGTCGTAGTGCGGTCATCAGCGGCCGGGTCAGCGCACGCACCATTGCCATCGCCACCGGCGCGATCGTCGACGGCGAGATCGAGGTCACCTCCGGAAAGCCCGTGGTCCAGTTCGACGAGAAGCGCAAAGACTCCGACGACGCGGGCTAGCATCCTGCGGTTCTTTCCGACCCATGTACCCGAATGGCGACAGCACACTAAACCTTTGTGTGTAGCCTCGCGTTATATCATCCTAAGCGACCAATGAAAGAATACGATGTCATCGTCGTGGGCGGCGGGATTCACGGCGCTGGCGTGCTGCAGGCCACCCAGGCGGCGGGCTATCAAGGGCTGCTGATCGAAAAAAACTCGCTCGCCAGCGGCACGTCGAGCCGCTCCAGCAAACTGATCCACGGCGGCCTGCGCTATCTCGAGTCGGGTCAATTTGCGCTGGTGCGCGAGAGCTTGCGCGAGCGTTCGATCCATTTGCGAATCGCGCCCGATCTCGTGGAAATGAAGTCCTTTTTCATTCCCGTCTACCGCGACACGAGACGTCGTCCGTGGCAGCTGAAGCTCGGTCTCTGCCTGTATGCTCTGTTGGGCGGCCTTGCCCCGGGCACGGCGTTCGGCTCCGTCCCGCGGCGCGAATGGGGAGCGCTCGATGGACTCGACACGAACGGACTCGACGCCGTGATCCGCTACTTCGACGCGCAGACCGACGACGCGCAGCTGACACGTGCCGTCGTGCGATCGGCGCAGGAACTCGGCGGTGAACTGGCGATGCCTGCCACGTTCATGCGGGGCCTGCTGCGGGACGACGGGGTCGAGGTGCAATACGACCACGCCGGCGGCCGCGTCACCTGCCGGACCCGGGTGCTCGTCAATGCGGCGGGACCCTGGGCGGCGCGCATTGCGGGTGAGGTTCAGCCGGCGATCGCCGTTCCCGCGGTCGATCTGGTCCAGGGTACTCACATCGTGCTGCCCGTCGCGGTGACGGCCGGCATCTATTACGTCGAGAGCCCCACCGACGGACGCGCGGTTTTCGTCATGCCCTGGCAGGGCGCCACCATGATCGGTACGACGGAGACGCCCTACCGCGGTGATCCGGATCTGGTACACCCGCTGCCGGAGGAAGAGGAATATCTCCTCGCAGTGGCGGCACGTTATTTTCCGGCCTTTCGGGATATGACGCGGAAGGATATCGTGAGCCGGTTCGCCGGCCTCCGGGTGCTGCCCGCCGCATCGGAGACCGCGTTCACCCGTTCGCGGGAGACCATATTTACCCCCGACCGTGATCCACGCCCGCGCGTCCTCACCCTCTACGGCGGCAAACTCACGGGTTGGCGGGCGGCGGCCGCAGAGGTTCTCGACAGGATCCGGCCGAGCCTGGGACCCAAGGCCCGCCGCGGGTCGACCGACAGATTGATATTGAGGAGAGCGGAATGAGCACGAACCCTTGCGCCCCCAGCGGCGCGCGCCAGCCGACGCGGGAGGCGTACCTCCTGCCCACCGCCGCCGGAGCCCTGCTGCTGGCGTCCCTTGCGTTCTGCCTTCCCGTGCATGCCGACGATTACATCAGCCCCACGGACGAGCGCGTCCGCATATCCTTGGGCGCGATGCACCTGTCGTCGGACACGACGCTGCGCGTCGACAGCAGCGCAGGGCTGCCGGGAACGGTGCTCAACGGTGAGCAGTCCCTGGGTCTCGACAAGACGGACTTCGAACCCAAATTTCAGGCCATGGTGCGCATCGATACGAGAAACCGGTTGAGTTTCGACTACTTCACGTTGGATCGCAGCGGCGACACGATCGCGAACCAGCCGATCGTGTTCCGCGACGTGCTGTTCATTCCCGGTGATCCGTTGCAGACTTCCTTGAGTCTGCGGACGCTCGGCATCACGTACGGATACTCTTTCTGGCACAGCGAGAAGCTCGAACTGGCGGCGACTTTCGGCGTCCACGTCACGGATATCTCCACGGCGGCCAAGGTCGAGACCCAGACGCGGCATGTCATCCAGAACGACGACGCGGCGGGACCCGTGCCGACGCTGGGACTCGATGCCACTTGGGTGGTCAGCCGGCGCTTTTATTTCGACGGTCGCGCGCAATATCTCACCGTACACGTGAGCAATGTGTCGGGCTCGCTCGGGATCTACGAGGCTGATGCGTTGTACCGCTACCGGCCGAATGTGTCATTCGGTGTCGGCTACTCGGCGGTGGAGGCAAAAATTTCGTCGAGCGACGGATCGAAGTCGGGGCTGTTTGACTTCACCACCCAGGGCCCCGAAATGTTCTTCCGGGTCGCCTTCTAGGAACTCAAGGGCCGTAGTCCGCGGCGAATTCCACGCGGTTGTTCGCGGCGGCCACCCGGTTCCACTCACCCGCTGTCAACGTGTCGCTGCGCGCCGGATACGCGGCGGTGGCGCCGCGGACGGATCCCGCGGACTCGACCACGACGCTGATCGCGCCGCCAGAGCGCTGCCGAACGCCCGCGACGAGATTGGCGAAGGCGAGCGATTGGCGCTGCTGGGCGCTCAACGAGTCCTCGAAGGGATTGCCGACGAGATCGCATTTGGCGGCCGGAGTACCCGGGTTGGCGGGAACATAGCCGTCGCTCGCGTTGCCGCTCAGGCAGAACACACCCGCGGTGCTCGTGATCTTGACCACGCCGTGGAAGCCTTGTGCCTCGAGCTTGGCGAGGACATCGCGCAACACGTCGAGACGCGTACGGTCGAACGGGATTTCACCGTAGGGAACCGGCTCCGCCCGCGACAGCACCGCGCCGCCGGCCGCCGGTGGCGGCAATTGCGCCGCGGCGCTCGCGGCGAGCGCCGCCGTCAGGTCCTTGATCGTTGCCGCAAGATCCTGACGGGAGCGCTGCAGTTCCACGTTGGTCGATTGGAGGGCCGCCATTTCGGCATTCGTTCTCGTCAGCGCTTCGCGGCTCAACGCCCAGGAGATGGCGCAGCCGGCGGCAATCACGCTGACGGCGAGAAGCGCGACGGCCCAGGGCCACACCGGTGCCTTCCGTACGACGGCGGCCGACGGCACAGGCTCGCTGGGCGCGCCCGGAGCCGACTCACGCACCTCGGCGACGATCCGCGAGGCGAGACCATCGAGGCTTGCGACCATGAACCGGCGCAGATCGACGGATTGTTCCTTCACGGCGGCCTCGACACGGCGACCCCAGTCGGGCCCCGACGGCGCCGCGGCGGCGGCCGGCGGCATGGCGCGCCGCTCGACGGCCACGTCGCCCACGATTTCCACCGGCTGCAACGCGGGTTCCTCCAGATCGCGGCGATCGGGCAGAAGATGCAGTTCGTACAACACCTTCGACACGTCGACGGGACGCACCTGTTTCGGCAGCACGCCCATCGCCCCCAGGGCGCGCGCCTGGCCGACGTACAACTCGCCCTCCTGCGAGGTGTACATCATGATCGGGATCGTCGCGGTCTGCGGATTGGACTTGATGGCCTGCACCGCCTGCAGGCCATCCATGCCGGGCATGAGATGGTCCATGAAGATGGCATCAGGCCGGTTGCCGTTCAAGTATTCGATGGCCTGTTCGGCCGATTCGGCCATGTCGACTTCGATGTCGTACTTCTCGAGCATGCGGCTCAAGATCACGCGGGCCGATTTCGAATCGTCGACGACTAGCGCCCTTTTGCGTGCCATTCCGTATCCATCCGGTCAGGTGCTGACGGTCACCGCCCGCCTCGCGATTCAGGTGGGATCCGAACCCTTCGCCTCTTTGTTCTGCGCGATCCAGGTGAGCGCAGACTCGACATCGGCCAACTCGCTGGCGGTGAAGCCTTCGATCCGGACGCCCGTGGTCTCGGCCTTTTTCTTCGCCAGCTCCGCCTCCGCCACTGTGTGAATCCACACCAATCCGCGGCGCACCTTGGCCGTAAATTTCTGCTGCTTCTCTTCGGTCATCGGTCGACTCCTTGCAAATACTTCGAACTCAGGTCCCGCACGATACACGACTGGGTGCCCGTCTGAGTAATCCTCGGCGCCCGGTGTCACCGGGTGGCGACGGCACCGTCCAGCCGCTCACTGTAGGCGTTCAGGACGTGTGCGACCACCCCCAGGTATCGGGCGGCGTCATCCCAGCGTGATTCTTCGAGCGCCTCCCGAATGCCGGGCAGCGTCTTGACGCCATATCCCGTGGTCGCACCGGGCGCATAGATCATGTGCCGATACCATTCGCGGTTCGGAAGGCCGCCAGAATCGGTGAGCGTACGTTCGAGACCGTCGAGGGCGGCGTTCAGACGCGCACGCGCCGCCGCGTCGGTGCCCGCCGCGGCACGCGCGTACTCGCGATCGAATGCCGCGGTGCTCATCTGCAGCCGTTTCACCGCCTCGTCGAGCGGGGCGAAATTCATTGCGGGCGGTTCCGGGGCCCGCGGCGGCGGCGCTCGCGGCGCGAGCGGATCGGCGGCAAGCCGGTACGAACCGTCGTCCAGCAGCTGCCCGAGCTCGCGATCCTTGGCGCGCATCGAGTCGACGAGGGCGTGCAGCTCGCCGGCAAAGGCCGCAATGGAGCCGGCGAAGTCGCTCTGCCGTCCGGGTATGAGCTCAGCCTGGGCGGCGCGCAGCACCAACCTGCCCGTCACCGCGGCAAGCGCCACGCCGTAATGAAACGTCGGATCGACGAAGCGCCGGAAATGGTCGAACGAGTCGTAGGCCGAGTGATACACGCCGTAGTCGGCCTCGCCGTGAAACTCGACGTTCAGCGAATTGATGCCCAGATGCTGCAGAAATGGTGTGAAGTCCGACCCCGAGCCCAGCGCGTCCAGGTGCAGGTCCTCGCCGGCCTCGGCCGGACGCCCGGTTTCATGAGCCGCGACCCTGCGCCAGGCGAGGGCGCGCGCCAGTACGGTTCCACCGGTTTCGGGGTCGATCACGGCATCCGCCGCTTCGCTCACGAAATGCTGGAGCGCGTGGCTGCCGCCGACGTCCAGGACACCGCGGCTGTTCATGTCGGAATTGATGTAGAGCATGGCCTTCGCCGAGAGCTCGGCCGCGTGTGTCTCGACCCACTCGGTCGAGCCCAAGAGACCCGGCTCCTCGGCGTCCCAGCTCGCGTAAACCAAAGTGCGGCGCGGCCGCCAACCATGCTTGACGAGGTTGCCGATGGCCTTCGCCTCGGCCATCAGGGCGACATGCCCCGAGAAGGGGTCGGCCGCACCGAATACCCAGGCATCGTGATGATTGCCGCGAATGATCCACCGATCCGGCTCGATCGCGCCGCGGATCTTCGCGATCACATCATAAATCGTGGTCTGCTTCCAATCGGACAGCACCTTCAAATGGACCCGCGCCGGACCCGGGCCGACGTGGTAGGTGAAAGGCAGCCCGCCGCGCCAGGTCGCCGGCGCCACGCGGCCGCCCAAGGCCTGCAGCAATGGTTCCGCGTCCGCGTAGGACAGCGGCAGAACGGGGATCTTTAGAATCGTCTTCGCGTCCTGGATGTCGAGCCGCCGTGCCGAGGCCGTCGACCCGACGCCGGGCGTCAGCGGATCGCCGCTGTACAGGGTCATGTCCTGCACCGAGCCGCGCTGCACACCGTCGCGCGGCCGGTAACCGCCCGCGGGATAGGTATCGCCGGCGCCGTAGCCGTCGTCCCGCGGGTCGGAATAGATGAGGCATCCCACCGCACCATGTTCGTAGGCGAGCTTCGGTTTGAGTCCGCGCCAGCCGCCGCCATAGCGCGAGATGACGATGCGCCCCTTGACGCTCACGCCGCGCCGCTCGAGTTCGGCGTAATCGTCCGGCATTCCCTGATTGACGTACACCAGTTCCGCGGTCACATCGCCGTCGGCGCCGTAGGCGTTGTAGGCGGGCAGCTCGTCCTCCACCTGCGTGGAGGTGCGGTCGCCCGCGATGGGCGGTTCACGCAACTGTGCGCGGAAGTGTCCCGGTCCCACGAGTTCGACGATCTCTTCCCGGGGGGTGGGATAGAGCACGGAGAAGCGCTCGATCGAGGCGTCCCAACCCCAGGCGCGGAACTGCTGCAGCAGGAATTCGGCGTTCGCCTTGTCGTGGGGGCTGCCGACGTGATTCGGCGCCGCCGACAAACGCTCCAGCCACCCGCGCATCTCCTCGGGCGACAGGTCGGCATCGAAGCGCCGCTCCAGCTCGGCCTGCGCGGCCGAGCCGGCCGCCGTAAAACCCTCCGGTGCCTGCGGCGCATCCGCCGCGGCGAGGACGGCGTACGGCACCGCAATGCAGCCGAGCGCCAGTCCGATCACGGCCGCCGACACTCTCGAGCACACTCGGGTTTTCATGGTTGCGGCCTCAATCGCGGATGCCCGCCCCCCGGTTGAGGAGCACGACGGCCAGCGAGAACATGCCGACGACGGCGGCGACCATGATCGCGTAGGCAAGCCGCAAATCCACGTCGCTCGTGCCGAGAAATCCGTAGCGGAACGCGCTCACCATGTAGAGGATGGGGTTGGCGTGAGACACCGCGAGCGCCCACGGAGGCAGCATGTTGATGGAATAAAACACCCCGCCCAAATAGGTGAGAGGCGCGAGGATGAACGTCGGAAACCAGGATATCTGATCGAAATTTTTGGCGAACAGCGCGTTGATGAACCCCCCCAGCGCAAACACCATGCTGGTCAGGAGCACGGCCGACACGATCGCAAAACCGTGCGCCACGTTGAAATGCGTGAAGCAGAAGGCCACCGCGGTGACGACGCCGCCGACCAGCAAGCCCCGCATCATGCCGCCGGCGACGTACCCGGCCAGAATCAGCCAATTCGGCATCGGTGACACCAGCAGCTCCTCGAGATGCTTGCCGAACTTCGCGCCGAAGAAAGAGGACACGACGTTCCCGTAGGAATTCGTGATGACGGTCATCATGATGAGACCGGGTGCGATGAACTGCATGTAGTCG
>Ga0182030_10007934_pt1 | contig 22077 bp, 20 predicted proteins | sample 812S3MmetaG_FD_121299 | JGI IMG/M metagenome (GOLD analysis project Ga0182030, IMG submission 121299) | Permafrost microbial communities from Stordalen Mire, Sweden - 812S3M metaG (Illumina Assembly) | ecosystem: Environmental > Terrestrial > Soil > Wetlands > Permafrost | place: Sweden... | reverse complement strand
CTTAGCTCCTCCGGATAACCATATCCAAGCCTAAAGGTGAGGCTACCTGGTATCGTATAGCGATCATATGTACCGGAGACGCTCACGCATGCTCGGTTTATTCTGGCGCGGACGAAAATTAGCGGCGCTTCTGTCAACCGCAACTCTGATTGTGGGAATGACGTCAGTCGTCTTTCTTGGCGGCTGCGCAAAAAAAACTATCACAGGACAACTCTCATCAACAAACATCGGCTGGACTGTCCACGACCCGGTATTAAGCAAGTTTACACATATATGCAAGAACGTGGAATTGAAGGCTGAGGGCGAATTCAAGAAAGGCTCAGCTAACTTCCATGGATTTCAAATCGGCGCTCAGGATGGAACTAAGTTTTCGCTTTCATTGAATATTCCGATCAATAACCCAGAGCGCATTAACTTTGGTACTGCAACTGGTGCTCTTACAGTTTCGAAGCCCCTTTCGATAAATGGCATTCCACTGCCGCAAAAGGTTGTGCTCGAACCTGGCAAAGCCAGTGCTGATGTCGACTTACTGGGCGGAATGAGCGAATTCCTCCTGAATATAATCACTTCTAAAGCGGCCGAACAAACTGATAGTGCCACTCATTCCATCATTCAATCTGTCACGATAAAGTCAACCTTACTCGATCTTACACCTGGCAGCACGCTCGACCTCGGTAAACTGCACCTTGCTATAGGTCCCAATTCCAAAGTAACGCTCACCGATCTTAAGGTGGATAGCGATCTTAATTACAATGGTAACGTTCAAGCCGCGCTCAATTTCGCTGATGGCTGCGCATACATTGGTCAAAAAAAGGAGTTCAAATTTAACGGCGGCAAAGCGAATTTGCTCCTGCGTGCTGTCAAGTCAGCTGGAAATTACACTTTCAATCTCGAAGCTCAAAAGTCTTTGGCAGATTTGACCGACTGCACATATGCCTTCGGAATTTATAAACAATGCATGGCGAAAGCCGCACACGGAGTGCTGCAAGTCGATAATTTCAAGTGGCAAGAAACAGAAGGAACTACTCCTCAGCTGACGACCAAATCGACGATGCGAATCGAAAAATCAAATTTGTTGATTAAGAACGCCCGCAAAACATTCACTCTCATCGCAGACTTCTCAGCGCCAATACCAGCGAACCTCGAAGTCAACGTAAATGACGGCGTAATAGGGACGAACTGGTGGACAACAACGACTAACAGGGCCGACAGGTGCTTGATTGATATTGATCCCAAGACTTCAACAACTTCACTGATCTTGGGTCGTACCGAAGTTGGTCCGGTATCTTTATCAAAAGAAGGTGACCTTGATTTTTCGTTTGACAAAGGCGTAAGTCAATTGCAGAAATTGAAATGGTCAAACGGAAAGAAGTCATTCGAAATCTCCTGCGCTGCCGGCTCTACCATCTCAATTCCACCAAACATGTCTATGAGCCTGCTGAAAGATCAAGACAGCAGCGTCACAAAATTACCGCTTAACTTAAAAGTGGGTAAGGCGACTGTGTCTGGCGCCAAATCCGACATAGAGCTCAGCAATGTGAAGGGCAATGTATTACTGGTTGTAGACAATGGCACCAGCCTAAAGGGTGGGCTGGATTTTTCACTAGTCAATTGCGATCTGCTAGGGGAGCATCAAGTAGATGTTCATACAGATGGTCTAAATTTTGCATCCGACAAGAAGGGCGGACGCATAAATTTAAATTCCTGCAAAATGATTGTGACGGACAAAACAATGTCGGCAATCATCAACGAACAGATGCCTACCGAGAGCTCCTATGACATCGACAAATGCCTCCTGGAGCAGCAAAAATGGCGATACCGCAACGCAGTCTTAAAGAACGTAAAAATCTCCCACACGCAGGTGAACCAGTTGAAGGCATCGGCACCAGGTGAAGAACGTTTTACAGTAACCGGTGATGTGGCAGTGCAAGGCACGATTGAAAAAGGCGGATTACTCGCCGTGCTTAAAAAGGAAAAGTCGAATTGGGAACTGAAACCCTGGTCTGCAACAGGAAAAATCGAAGGCGAAGGTATTTTAAAATACCAGATCAAACCACAAGATCCATTTACCAAAAGCCACATAGACTACCTGCTATCAATTGATTTAAAGCCAGCCAAAGAAGTTGACCTGGACTGGTCTAAGGTTTCTGATGGAATTTTGAGCAAGGCAGAGAATTCCATCATAACTAAATTCATCTCCAGCTACGATCCTAAGGCAATGCTGAAAAAGTCCACTTACAAATTCTTCAAAACAGAAACTAAAAAACTGAGCAACGTCTCGATCAGTAATGTCGTTACTGCACCCACAAAAGATGGGCTCAGCATCGCGTTTTCTGCACAGCTGAGAATGTAGTTTGGGCATCAATGACCCAAAACAGGCTGCAAAAACTGCTTGGTCTGGGTTGTCAGCTTTTCGTCATAAAATTTAAATCTAACTTTTGGAAATCGTTTTTGAAGCAGTTTCCTATCGCTCTCAGAAAAACGAACTGTAGAGAGGTGGATAAGTGTTAACTTAAGGTCCGTGAACGCCAATAATCCTCTGGCGGTGACTGACGTTTCTCGCAACTGCAATTCATCCAAATTTTTAAGAGAAAGCAGCAATGGCAAACAACTGTCATCTATAGCTTTGTTCTTGCTTAAATTCAAGTATGTCAGTCCTTTACATGCGGCTATTTGAGCGACTCCCTCCTTCGAAATGATAGAAGAAGCAAGCTCTAACTTGGACAGATCATGCAACTTAACCAGGTACTTTAAATCGTCTTGATGAAAAGGAGCACAATTGGACAGATCAATCTCGTTCAATTTTGGAAAACGATCGAGTTTTTTAAGACAACTACCTCTTACAGACGACGAATAAGCCAACAACCAACGCAATTTAGGCATAGCTTTAATGCTATCAATTCCGGCATCGCTGGCGTCGGATTCCGATATGTCCAAACGAGATGCATCGCTGTAATGCGACGCATAGGGCAACGCTTTATCGCATACCCCGTCTTCATTTTCGTCCATGGACATAAAGGAAAATTTTACTGCATCGATGCCGGCGGCCGACACTTCGTTAAAAAGCGTTGGATGCAGAATAGCATATTGATTGCTAGCGAACAGTAGTATCATATTTGGTGGCACAGTCGCGGTCACAGCATTTTTGGCAGAAGCGAAATGGTAGTTAAGGGACACACGTTTCGCTTTTACCGGCATTACATATACAGACCCCACTGAATGCGACGAGGGAAAATTGATCGTGCGGGTATCCGGTTTTGTATTTGAAGCATGCGCCGGTGCAGCGGACGCGACAGGCAGGAGCTCACTACAAGGGAAAATGCAAGAGAGCAACAGACATATGACCATGGATTTGCGCGGTCTCCACGCATTATCCTGCAGCGAACTTCGATTTTGAAGTCTAAACATGCCAAATATTTTCTGCCAGGGATCAGTTCGATATTATCATTATTTTCTCTGAGAATATCGAAAATAGACGCATAAACTCATCAAAGGCACTTTTTCCAAAAACAGCAGGTCACACTAAATTTCTATGCGCCCCGCCTTCTAAAATTCTTTTCGCCCCTTGATCGATTCAATTTTTTTGATCTGAACTTTCTTCGTCGACTCAGGAGGCAACATGGTGTTGATGACCTTCCAGAGACTGGCAGCATCATATGGTTCCATCGTGATAAACCTGTTAGCACCAAGCGCCATGGCCGAAACCTCAAGACTGTCATTAAGGTATCTGGCGTGCAATCGGGGATTGACATTGAGACAAACAATTGGCACTGAGCGCTTCGATGCATCAGGGTCAGCTCGAACTATTCTTATGAAGTCGAAGATATTGCCTTCCTGGAGATGCACTGCCACGATGATCATGTCCACGGACTCACGACTCAGGACTTCGAGAGCCTCATCGATTGATTGAACAGCCAGGACTTGGTAACCGTGAGGCTCAATCAAGGTCTTGAGAGCCAGAGCATACTCTGGACGATCTTTCAGGGCGAGTATCTTGTGTGGCATCTAGTTAGCTGTCTCCAACGCATTATCTGGTGCACGAAACCATCTTCACCTTACAAGCGAACTGGTGGCGGCGAATCAGTCAGGGCTACTCAGTACACTATACGGCTGCTGGGTTGATTCTGCCCGAAAAGTTTTCGAAGCTACCACTATCCTCCTCCGAAACATTAATCATTCCCGCGATGAGCGCCAGGTCTGATTTTCAGTCAGAGTAATCTTGCTCTGTCCAAATAACATTACATAGGGCGCCACAAAGAGCCTATGCTGAACTCAGCAAGCAGTGGCTTGGGCAATTGAAAAAAGAGCGCTTGCCAGTCCGCTTGATTCAAATCGGTGTAAAAAATTGTGCGCCCAGATTTTAGCTTTGCTTGAAAGCGATGAAAATTCGCAGCGAGTTGTTGCATGCCTAAAAACTCTCGGGCACTCTGTTATCGCGCCTACCCGATATACCGAAGCAATTATCTTTCTAAAAAAACTAAAGTCAATTTGGTTATTTCTGATGTGCATCTCGAAAATGGTGGCAGCGTCTTTGATTTCCTAAAGTGGATAAGAACCAATAATGTTACAAGTACCACACCGTTCATTTTATATAGCTGTAGCCCGACGGAGCCGGCAAAGTACGTGGAAGACGCTTTAAAAACCACATCCAAACTTCTTGGAGCAAACTTGTATTTGTCGATGGAGTCTTTCGACTCGGAACATTTCGGAAAGCAGATTCAACGAGCACTCGAGGATAAATCGATTCCGCAAGTAATAACTATTCTTCAAAGTTGAGAGTCCATACTTTCAAACCTTACCAGAACAGCTAGCGTGTGACTTTCACATGGTGGCACTACAACGGCATCACTACCAAGGTTTGCAGCTTCTATACAAACCATGTGGCGCCATCCATCAGGACTCATGTCAGCAAGCTTTGCCGACGGTTCGATCCACGGATTCCAAATCACGGTAGTTTTGGAATTTGATTTTTCAACGATAATGCGCCGTTGGAAGGATGGGTCGTTTAAAGTAACCGCTGCTGCGGTGTTAAGGTATGGGCGATCGGTTTCGCCATGCAAAGTTAGCAATCGGTCTTGCTGATGCTTTATTTTAAAGCCATCAGTTTTATCGCAAAAATCAGTGTCGTCCAGTCCAGCAATCGATATCCTTTCCACATCACCAACTGCAAAATACGCGTGCAGCGCTTCTTCAAAGTGAAATGGAGTTGCGCCTCGATTGTACAGAACCAGACGCAAGTCCAGAGTGGTGCCAATTCGAAGCTCATATAAGAGTTCGAATCCGTCGTATCCGAGTGCGCGAGTTAGATCGCTCGGTTGCAACCTGAATTCGAGGTGTATTTCTGAGTCAATCAGTGCGGAAGACACCATCTCCCACTCCGACGTGCGCGCAAAGCCATGTGCTGGACCATCCGTGCGCGGGGAGTCGGCAGTCGCTGACCTTGCTCCAAACCATGGAAAAATAATTGGTATGCCACCGCGAATCGCCTTACCTGCGACGAACAGTGACTTGTCACTCAAAAAAATTACAGCCTGCTTTCCCTCTGGCTGCCATTGAGTGAGGTGAGCCCCATGAAGATAAATTTGCGCCTTGCAAGGCGCATGGTCGATGGACGCGTAAATCAATCCACTGGCAGCCTCGCTGAAAGTCAAAATGCCGGATATGGAGAATTTATCGTTGAGTTGAGTAAGTTTCATAGCTGAACATATTACAGGCAAAAACAAATTCTGTGGAAATCGTAAAAACCGGATGCAACTCCGACAGATATGATCTTTAATACAATGAGCAAGAAACTCCGTAACTTCAATCGGTATACATCAATTCACCCGCGAGATTTGAATGCCTGCCCCTTCAGCTAGTAGCGCCAGCGAAAAATCGATAGTTGAAAAAGTAAAAAAGCTGCTAGCGCTTGCCGACAGCGATAAAAACTCGCATGAACATGAGCGCGCCGTTGCAATGCAGGCGGCGATGGATCTTCTCGCGAAACACAATCTAAGTATGACGGAAATCACCGCACATTCGTTAGATGTGCCACCGGAAGAAGTGTCCGCAAACTTTAAACTAGAACCTTGGGTGCGAAGGATACTAAGCGCGTCCTGCAAGCTTTATTACACCCGATATTACATGATAGGCACACGAAACCAGCAGAACCGACTGGAACGAAACCCCGTTTTCGTTGGAACGGCCGAAAATATTGCAGTTACGATAAATGTTGCAACCTGGCTGCTTAATTCCGTGCGGCTCGAAAGTAATCGAATTTATCGAGACGCCTTTGAGCGGCGCAGTTTCCGCCTCGGCGCCGCCGACCGAATTTTCGAGAGAGCTTGCGAAATTATGTTGTCCGAAATAAACAGCGGAAAATCCGCCGGCACTTCTTTGATTATTCTGCGCAATCAATTCGAAAAAGCAAACGAGAAGCACATGAACGCGAAGAATTTGAAGGAGTTCAAATCCAGAACAGTTTATCTGGATGGCAATGCCTTCGCCGACGGCGAAGCATTCGGCAATCAAGTTGGTTTGAGCAGGCATAAACTTGATAAAACGAACAGACTGCCGAAGTAAGTCGGTCAAGATAGGTTGGAGAACTTTTGATGCAAGAACAGCCCAAAGAATGTGAGGCATTGTACCTGACACAGCAAAACTGCGTAGAAGAACTGACCAAGCTGGCAATTCACTGTAAAGAAGCCGCCTTGCAGCTCCGGGAGATGCTTGATCTGCCGTTTCTGGAAGGCCTGGAACAGCCGGGCTCCAACCTGAAACCTATAGAGCAACTTGAAGAACCAGATCCGAAACTTGAGAGAATTAAAAGAGTATCACTGGCTGCTGCCGAAGGCTTTCTCCTGGATCAGGAAGACCTGTTAGAGACGCGGAACGTGGTGGCAGAAACGTTCGATAGTCGTGATATGCGAACATTGAAACGATCTTTGCTGTCGGTGAAACCTGAAGAGCGCGCTCTTTCTACCCTTGACAAAATTCGAGAGCCCCTTCAGCTCTACGAACAGCTTGAAAGAATAGCTAGTTCTGCACTCATCATATTGGATTCTCAGTAGGTTTTTTGAAGCACAGTGATCTCATTTACAACAGATTTTGTTCCATTGTAGCTTCTTGCCAAAGCCTCAACCCGAATCTTCTCTCCATCGCTATCAACTGGTCCTGCCAACGTTACGACACCATCTGCATAGAGAATCTTGACATTCTTAGCATTTGTAGAAAGTGCTCGATCTCGAACAATACGTCTGCGAATAGCAGCAAGTGATTTTATCTGTGACTCGCGGTTACTTTGTTTTTCAGCTGTAACAGCATCCTTTCGCAGATCTCCCAAATTTTGCGCAGTATTGTCTGCTTTTGTCGCATCTTGGGCTGACACACTTGAGGTCAACATTATTGATACCAGTAGACACGCTGCTGTCGAGTTTAGTAATCGCATAATAGCTCCTGAAAACAATTTCCCAGCACGAAGAGATGCAGAACAGAACGAGAATCTAATATATCACCTAAAAGATACGCGAGCCAAGGCGACCCATTTATCTTATCTGAACCAGAAGAAATATTCTTTAAAAAAGTCCCTCATGGACTTCGCATGGCTCTTCGCAAGTTCTACACAAAGAACCCCGAAATTAATAAAGTAAACACCATATTGTTTTTGTAGTGATTTTGTAGTCGACGCGCTGACATACATAGAACGACATTGCAGATCTAAATTGCAACGAGAAAAAGCATTCTAAAAAGTGCTAATCGCAAATTCACAGAACCTCCACAAACCAGGCTTACACGATACTTACAGAACCAAGAGTCGACATTTCAGGAACATGAACAATTTGCCACCGTCTTAAAAAACATAAAGGCGATGAAAAAGATTTCGGCAGTCATGCCACCAAGTTAGGTATCACTAATTAGATACCATGTGTCCATCAGGAGGTCCAAATGAAATTCATAAAGTACGGAGCACTTGCTCTTCTCTGTGTAATCGGATTAAGCGGCGCCGCAGAAGCACATCACTATCATGGTGGTGGCGGTTGGGGTCGTGGCGGAGGATATTATGGTGGATATCATCATCACCACCGCGGTTGTTGGTAAGTAATTCAGAGCAGTAAGTGCTGGGCTGATACTTAACTACCTTCACAAAGACAGTCTCGAAGAGCCCCTTGCTCCAAGAGACTGTCTTTTCGCTAGGAGAACAGTCCAATTGCCTATCAATGGAGAAGGCGGTAAGTAGAGTTCACCACACGGCTCAAAAATCTATCTTTGCTCGTGAGTACGCAATCGGCGGGAAGGGCAAAATAAGAATCCGGAGTTTGTTGAGTACTGATGGCAGATGACTGGAGCTCCACTCTCACCCTATGGTCCAATCCAGTTACCTGTGAACGCAGGGGAAATCGTTGCAACACAGGTACCCCATAAAACTTAGAGATAATCTCAGCTTCGGCAGGGCTTATGCCCCTATCGAGGGCTGCAATTTCAATCTTGGCAGGGTAAGTTCCTCTTACGAGTCCTTGCTGGAGAAGTCTTCTTCCTTCTTTCTCCAAACCATCAGTCGATCGCCAGTTAAAACTAGGGGCGCCCAAAAACAATCGCCTTTCCCCAATCTTTTCCATAGCGACTTTCCGCGGAGACTCCTCGCAGAATGCTTCCAGAGTCTGAAACAACTCATTTTCATATGCTTGAGTTGTTGTCTTGTAAGCAGTCTTCCTCTTAAAGTCGCAAATATAAATGTCCCAATTTGGTGCAGTTGTGATGATCGAAACACCTGAAAAGCTGTCAATCCGCAGGGCATGAGCGTTAACATGAACGGTTTCAGTCCCTTGAAGAGTGTGTTTCTGCGTTATCACAAAAGTCTCGGAAGAAGCGGCGGTCTCACACCTGCCGCTGGTCGCACCCACCTCAAGCACTGCATAGGCAAGCAAGCTTAAAAGGATGAATAGGGTAGGTCTGGCAACAAAAATCAAAACAGTAAGTCCTTTTCCTATCGACTATCGAATCTGAATAGGCTCCTCTAATACCATAGCAAACGAGAGGCGGTTGCAGTGACCAACCGCTGCATCAAATGCGATGCGGTAAATCTTTCAATCGAGAAATAATCAGTTCAAACTAAAAACGCACAAACACCAGCAATTTCTCTATGTGAGCAGCGAGAAAGTGCGTCCAATTGTTTCCGAGTTGTGAAACGGATTGGTACGATCACGGTGGTCTTGCGTGATGCTGAGTTCTAACATCGAGTCACCCCGAGAGGAGATTTTCATGCAACAGATTCAAGTGCAACGCGTTTATGATAGCCTGTACAACAATGACTATTTTGGTGTAGCAAGAGTATTTCTTGAAGCCGGAAACACCTGTACGAGCGAAAGTCTATTAGAGGCCGTGCTGGAAGCTCAAACAAATTTTTCAGCACCGGACGAATTCGGCGAGCGTGTCTTATGCGATAAAGATAAGACAGTCTACTCACTGTCACTTAAAACAGAAATTGAAGATGACGGTGCTCGTAGTAAGACGTTACTCAAGAATAACGAACAAATACTCATTCTTTACGAGCCACCGATCAAGTGACATAGGGGAACAGTCCCGCATCGCTCACAGGGCAGGGATTTCAGAGATCGAGGCAAAATCAATCCATTAATTTGACGAGTGTGCCACGCATGTGACACACCCGTTGATACATGATATTTCAGGCTAAACCAGTTTAACTTTTCGAAAACATCTTTCCCTTGTAGCTCATGTACTGTCGTCCTAATTGATAGCTCTCACAAAAAGGTATCTCCGGTGCAACTTCGAGATCTAGATCCACACAACGAGCAGAATAATTCACATATTTTGAACGAAAGCAAAATTCTTCTCGGGCTGTTAAATCAGAGATACAACTCAGAGAGCACAGAAACACACAGCTATAAACATCATATTACAAGTGCCGCGCACCATGAGGTGATGCAAACATGGCATCAGCAGATGCATGAAAGATCGCATCATCGCCGACATCATCATGCAGAAGCCTTGAACTCCGAAATAAAGCCAACGTTCACGCTGACGGGTGATCCTCGAACGCTGCAAACGATAATAGCGCAAAACGAACAACCAACAAGCACTTTCGATTCCAGTCGGATCTCGTTGAGCTATCGGCAACACGAATCGAACCTGTACAGTCATTCAAGTATTCCGCACAGCTCGCGGTCACAACATTCAGCAGCTGAATCATACGGTGCAAACGAGTTACTATCTGGAAGCAAGTATTACCACTCATTCCAGCATCCAACCGAAAATTCAGCCGAAGCAACACAAGAGACGCTTGCTCGCACCATTGCAAAGGTAGCCAACCAGAATGCGGATAGAATACGGACAGTTGGCGACTGCGCAAAAGGACCTCGTTTGACTCTAAAGAGTTTCGGTTTGAATCTGCCCGAAGTCTATGCCACGGAACAAGGTAGAATTCTCGAGAGCACCGGTCTTTTTCAAAGAGTCTCGCGAGACCAGGTCAAACCCGGTGATTACGGCTATCGGCACTGGAAGCCGTCAGTCATAAGTAGCCACGGTGGTGTGGACAAAGGCGACGCATTCATAGTCACTGATATTGGTCGACATCGCGAACTCATTGCAGCTAACGACCATCATTTCGTGGTGCCAGGCGATGGTGGGCGATATCGAGATACCACATTTCTTAGACCGACTGCCGAGTTTTATCAACGTTACGCCGTTTTGAACAATCAATTTCAGAAGTCGAAAGCAGACGCCTAAAAGACGAGTCCTTTGCTATACACGAAAACGATAGCCAAGCCGAGTCTCTGTGCGTATATATTCTGGACGTTGCGGATCTTTCTCGAGTTTATTTCGCAAGTTGTTGATGTGCACGCGGAGAAGGTGCGAACCATGACCATCTACTTTTGAGCCTCTAGCCGAATCACCATTTTGCTCACGAACCTCGGCGAGGAGTTGCCTGTGAGTCACAATGCGGTTCTTATTTAGAACAAGGCAACGGAGGAGCTTATATTCATTAGGCGTCAATGGAATCTCATTATCAGCAGATAAAATAGCACGCCGAGCGAAATCGATTCGCATATCACCGCACCTGAAACTGAGAGCATCAAAATTTACAGTTCCAGCGCGTCTGCTTATCGCCCGCATTCGCGCTAGCAGTTCTCCATGACCAAAGGGAAACACCAACAGATCGTCAGCGCCAGAATCTAGTACTTTGATTTTCGTTCCATCTTTTATATCGTGAGGGGCCAGCACTATAACTGGTGCACCAGTCCATGTGTTAAGCTGCCTGTCGAATTCACTTCCACTCAAATCAACATTCTTGAAGTTCACGATGATCATCTCTGGTTTAATCAGAGCGGCCTTATCCCTACTATTTTTAAAACCAAACTGATGAACTTCGTGCCCGCTATGACGCAGAGATTCGCAGAGATCGGTTTCCTCAAGGGAGCCGTCTCCAATTACCATCACCCTCATAGCTGTAGCTTGGCTGGCGGTGTTTTTTCTTCAACTTGATTTTGCAGACGCTTGCGCTTCGATATTTTTTTAGGAGCTCTAGCTCGCCGTTGCGGCCATCCGCCGTACATAGTAGGGCTCAATACAATCCCAATTGCTCCACAAGGAGGTATTGAGAATGTAATTGCAGAACAAATAAGACAAGTAGTGATGAACAGACAACGCATGAAACCCGTCCTTTTACACTTACCGCGATTATAGGACCAGTCAGAGCAAGCAAGGATCAAGAAAGCTCAAATAAGCTCAAAAAAGCGTCAAGAACTGCAAACGCAAAAATTTGTCAACGAACATTGCGTAATCGATTGATGAGGCGCAATGAAAATCCTGTAGCGGCAGGCTTCTTTACGAGCCACCACTTGAAGTGCGTTCCCAGAAAGAGAAAATGGGGTTAGAACCGCTGTATTAAATCCATTCCGATAGTGAACTGATGCCTTTTGGTTCCATTGTCGAAAGGGGTAACAGGTACACCGTCCACACTATTCAAGGCGCTCTCAAAACGAATTTCTGGACGTATGGTCAATAAATCATTAAAGTGATGAATCAACCCGACAGTCCAACTAGCATAAGACGTTTTAAAGCCAGTGCGCCACCCACGTGGATCGATTAGATAGTCGATTGGCCGAAGACACAGATATGTCTTCTTATCGATCTTATACGCAATGTAGTTAACGAAACCACCAGCACACGACACACCATGCAAGTATGCGCCAGGACCGGTCAGTTGGTTGTAGGACCGCGGTGCACCATAATTTACCGTACCGCCCTGCAGCGCATCGATTGAATAAAGCAGGTAGCCCTCGCTCTGCATGTGCAACCGCTCAGTGAACCTGTGCCCCCAGGTGAGGTTGAATTGTTGCAAGTTATCGTGAGCTAGTGGTTTGCCAGGTGAGACAGTGGTACCTGTAAGGGCACTTTCTGCCGCTGCTATATTCTCCGTTGCTATAACTTCTCGGGCACCGCGGAATCGACCGTTATTGATTCCATCGATTCCACCGTAAAACGAATCGCTGTTGCTTTTTGTCGTATAGCGAAGAAAGGTTTCAAGGGTGGGAATCGCCGTGGGTGCCCATGCAGCCATGTCGGATCCACCATGCATTCCAATTTGATACATAAGTCGATCACTTAACTTGACGCTTGTTTGAACTCCAGTATGAGTGTAGGCATCAAACGTAAACATCAAAGAATGCGTCCAAAGATAGTTATCGGGAGCGAGTTGGGCTTCAATATCCGGTGGTGATATATAACGCCCGAACCTCACTATAGCGCCTTTGGCAATTTTAGGAATATAAATCTGCCCATAGCACTCGACGGGGTCATAACCATAAAGACTGTTCGATTTCAGAAGCTCATTACTTGCCGGATACCAACCCTGCGCAGTCGTATAGCGATAATCGATACCATACACGTTGCTCAACCTGAAGCCCCAATCCATATGTTCTGTCTGCACCGTGTCAGGTGTCCTCTCAATGCGAAGCACAGTTTGCTCCATTTCTACGTGACGGGGAACAATCGCATAAGAGAGAGGGATACTTGAATTTTTGGAAGTGCTATAACCTCCGCCAGGATTGCCCCACCCGTAGATTTGAATACGTAGCTTTTTCAAGATCGGGCAGGCTTTATAAATTTGCCCTTCAAGAGGATAAACACCATTCCCGTCAGGTACCCCAATGTTTGGAGCCCCTGTATATTCAGTACTTGGGAAAACTGGATCTAACGGTGCTGGAAGCCCTCGACGCAACTCCCCTTCAGGGGCGAAGGGTGTAGCGTCTGGGGGCGGTAGCTTCGAAGCAGGAATATGATTTGGGTCTACTTTCGCTACAGGTTCCTCGGTCTTTGGATCTCGCAAATGAACATCTGGCGGCGTCGGCACCGGTGGCTCATTCTGTTCAACCGGAATCTGTTCGGGTACAGCCGAATTGATCCTTCCTGCACCGGTTGAAGCAGCGCCGCTACTGCCTCCAGCAATGAGCAATTTAGCGTCTGTCTGCGTCGCAGTCTGAGGACCCTTACTGTAGCCATGCAGCGTCAAAAGAACCTGGTCACTACTAACCAGCGATTCATCGAGATTTCTTTCTGGAATGACAGTATTACCGGGATTGGCACTTGAAAGCGCGCCTGCGTTTACGCCGATGGACTTGGTTCCGAGAGATTCAGCTGATGCTGACGGAAGCAGCTGCCATAAGATAGACGACAAAGCAAGAACAAGTTGAGGCAAGAGCCTTTTCATAAAACAATCACGCAAAAATTAGCCACGTGCGAACACGCAGAAGGTGCCGTCGATCACAGAAGAGCTATTCGGGGGGCTCAAGCATAGCCAGCCTTCAATCTCGAAGTCAACAACAATAGATCAACTTAGTATCAAGGCCGCAAAAACGCACCTCTCTTTTGCCGGCGCTGGTCCCGATTTCCATTTACGAACATTACATTTAACGTTCAACATACACTCAATTTCGTCATTGAAAGATTCACGAATAATTTGCTGCCAGCAAGAAGTAAATATGCAAATTCGTGCGCGATAACTGAGACAATTCTGGCGGCGCAATCAATCAAGAAAGGGTCAAGATTTTTTCGGCAGCGCCAATTACCGGCTAACATATATCAAAGATGATCCGCTACTTTATATGCCTTACATTCGCAGTCGCCATGATACTGGCACTGCAATGGCGCGCTCTGGCATTGGAACAAACAGACGATATAGACACAAACAGACCAAGCTTTATGGACTCACCGCTTGTGGTTCCAAAAGGCAGCGTGCAATTTGAAAACGGTTCTCTCTATCAACACTTTCAGCACGGACAAACTTCATACGACGTACCAGAGACAGAAGTTCGACTTGGCATTTTGAAAAATGTCGAATTTCAGATGTTCACGCCCAATTACTTGCTTTTCCATCAACAATCGTCAGCGAGGACGGACCTCTCAAGTGACAATCGCTCAGGAGTTTCGGACCTGCAAGAAGCCGGCTTCAAGTATCAGCTTCCACCACTCATAAAAGATCTAAATATAGGCATCATCGGTGGCGTAACTATACCGACTGGTCGGCAACTGATCTCTGGCTCCGGAACGCTGCCGGTCATAAGAATTCCCTGGACTAAACAACTGTCAAAGAACTGGCAAGCTGGCGGAATGCAGTCGATCACAGTTTTAAATTCCGGGCAAGACGTGCAGTGGCAAAACTTCTTTCTCATTAGCAGAGCATTTGGTGCCAGAACAACAGTATTCGCAGAGTATGGTGGATTTTATACACATCATGCAGTCTCGAGAGAAATTGCCCACTTTGGAGCCGTACGCAAACTAAATAAGAACAATCAGATCGACATGCAATGGGGTATCGGAATGAGCAAAACTGCGCCGGCAGCTTTTATCGGCGTAGGCTACTCGTTCAGACTGGACCATGTACCGTTACTCGATAAGCTCTAAAACTTGTCTACAGGTGAGAAATATGGAATCCGAGCAAGGGAACATGACTTCGAGCAAACCTACCGACGCTCAGAGCCAACAACTAGAAAAGTACGGCTTGCCGCTAAGAGCATTGCGCAAGTTCATCTACGGTGATCCACTCGCGACGAATCAGGATGATGACGTTAATCGCTTGCGCAAAATACTCGCGCTACCTGTGTTTTGTTCTGATGCCATTTCGTCTGTTGCTTATGGTCCACAGCAGATTTTATTAGCATTGACGATGGCGGGTCTCTGGTTGCCATCGTATGCGGGTCTATACAGTCACCACGTCATGACGATATCCTGGCTCATTTTCCTTGTCCTCATCCTGGTATCGTTATCTTACTGGCAAACAATATTTGGTTATCCAGGAGGTGGCGGCTCCTACATTGTCACTAAAGACAATCTTGGAACCAGAGCCGGCCTATTTGCAGCTTCAGCATTGTTGATCGATTACGTGCTTTGCGTTTCAGTTTCTATCGCATCAGGCTTGCAAAATCTGAAAGATGTACCGCTTTTGGCTGGAATGCACATTGGCGAACATCTAGTTTTATATTCTGTCTTCTCTATCATATTCATGACCTGGCTTAACCTTCGAGGATTGAGAGAGCCCGGGCTGCTGTTCGCGATTCCATTTTACATATTCATTGGAATGTCGTACCTGATGATCGTAATGGGACTTTGCGCACCACTTTTGCACTGGACTCTGCACACAGAATTCGCAAATCAAACAACGCCCGAACAAGTGCACGCTACCATGGGCGCCTCAGCCTTTGGAATCGCAGTCTTGCTGAGAGCATTTGCCACTGGCTGCTCGGCTTTGACTGGAGTTGAATGTGTTAGCAATGGCATACCCGCATTCAAAAAGCCTCAGCCCAAAAACGCAGCCGTTACGCTTTGCTGGATGTCCCTAATCCTGGGAACTATCTTCATTGGCATAGCGCTTTTGTCTGTGAATCTGCATATTGTTTACTGGGAGTTTCAAGGCACAACAGCCCCTGCCGTCATCGATCAGCTCTCTGGCACAGTTTTTGGAAAGACTGGAACAGCCAGCATCTTCTACAATCTAATGCAATTTTCAACTGCTCTTATTTTGCTGGTCGCTGCGCAAACTAGCTTTGCCGATTTTCCGAGAGTGACCTCAATTTTGGCTAAAGATGGCTTTATGCCAAGGCAAATGAGTAACCTCGGAGACAGACTGGCTTTCGACAACGGCATCATCGCCCTCGGTGTCATCTCCACGATTTTCATAGTGGCCGAAAAAGGCAGCGTGGATTTGCTAATTCCATTCTTCACAATCGGTGTATTCCAGGCCTTTACGCTCTCTCAAGTCGGTATGGTTAAACACTGGTTCAAACTAAAGTCGAAGGGCTGGCGAATCAAAGCCACACTAAATGGACTGGGCGCGCTCGCGACCTTCATTGTATTTCTCGATATCATCACCGAAAAATTCTTTGATGGTGCCTGGCTAATATTGATTCTGATTGCTGTGCTGTTATTCGTGTTCAATAAGATTTCAGAACACTACAAGAGCTTATTCAGCAGCCTGAATGTGAACTCGCCCGAAGATGTGAACAAAACACCGGACAAAACTACTGTGCTGGTTTTGGTCCAGGGTATACATGCCGGAACAGTCAATTCTATAAGGTATGCACGGGCAATAAGTGATGATTGCCGTGCTGTTTTTGTGGAGATTGAACCCGATTCGACAGAGTCTATCAAAAGCAAATGGAACAACTTTTTTCCGACCGTACCTTTGGTAATTTTACCGTCACCATATCGCTCGCTTGTTCACCCATTGTTGTCCTACATTGATGAATTAGAGTATAAAGAACCAGACCGAATCATTACTGTTGTCATCGGTGAATTTATCTCAGACAAGTGGTGGCATGGATTATTGCATGGAAACACTGGACTGATGTTGAAGCTCTCACTATTGTCACGACCAGACATTGTCGTCACGAATGTACGATACAGGCTAAAACCAGCAAAATTAGAGTGCGATTCATAGCTCGAGCACGCTAGCTAATCTTTCGTCGTCGATAGCCAGCACAATGCCACAAACCTTCAAGTTAACTTTAACTTGAAGGTTTTGTCTCAAATAGCGAACACGAGTCCTGCTTAATGAGAGTACTCTTCAAGTCTCGGCATTAGTCCAAGGTAGGCCAAAACAGCGATGAGAATGCTGGTCAAAACGATACCGAGGATTATGTTTTCTAGCTCGTGCTTTCCTGTCTTGTAGGCCAGGTCAAGCTGCTGCTCGTTAATTTTCAGTGTTCGACCGAGTGCATCATCGAATTTGTTGAATAGATAGTTGCTACCGGAGAGGTTATAACCCAACCCCAACTTAAGTGCCGCCGGGTGATTGCCATCGTTTTCCAGCTGTCGAATTTTCATATCGGCCGCGACATACGCCTGAAACTCATGCAGCGTGTCGGATGCCGCCTGAGCCTCGCCGTCAAATCGAATGTTATTGAGTTCTTCGGCAAGCGCTCCAGAAAATCCAGGCAGCGAAAATTTATCACCTGAAGACAATTGCTTATCGAGGACGGTTAAAGTACTCGTAAAATCGTGCCCCCGATCAAACTTAGCAACCGAACCAATCTGATCTGAAAATGCCTTTTGAAATATTGAACTACGCTCTTTATCGAGCAACCATCTGCTCTCGCCAGCTTTCGCATCAAACGAATTCGAGCGCGCATGAAGGAGAGAAACAATTGAATCGTATGCGTCTTCTTTAGCAATCTTCACTTCGTTGCTGCAATTTGCAAGAGATTGCGTGAGGTGCTGAATAAAAACTAGCAGGCAAACAGTTGCGATTAGCAGGGGAGGATTTAAACGTCTTCGAAAACGAATAGACAAATAGATTTGGGTATAAACCAGCACTCCGCAGAGAATCAATCCGACTAGAAGAACAAAGCCTCTAGATAAAGCCGAGACCGACTTTTCCCGATTGTATGTCTCGTCCAATATATCGCCATTCGCTTTATCGAGAGCCTCGAGGTTCGGCAGCAAAGACTCTTGTAAGGTACGTAACGCAGAGCGATAAGCATTGAGAGCCTGGTCCGATTTTCCTGCTTGATGGAAATCGCGAGCAGCCTGAGCTTGCATTAGATACTGCCCGAGACCGACCTGTACACTCTCAATAGGAAACAATTCAGAGTTTCCGTATGTGATGTTTCTTGCTGCAGCAACGAGAAATTTGGAAGTATCGATTCGATGCTTATCGAAATCATCGGCCATTTCTCGAGAGTCATTTTGCTCAGGAGGCGAAAGCAATTCATCGGCTAGAGCGGCGTCCATCGACAAAAGTCCAATTTTTATCTGGTGGGCAGTTATGACCGACGGACCAGCCTCAACTCCAATTGTCTGAATGGCATGATCGTGTTGAGTCACCGTGGTGGCAGCAATAATTCCAAAAAGCACATCAAATAACGTTATCGATACCAGAAGCAGGCACAATCGATATGGCGTCACGTTTCGCAGCGTCCGCACCACAACGTTTTGATATGGTCTTACTACAGTAGTTTGCATCCCAGACCCCTTCAAAACCAGGTTTTTTCACGAATTGAGTTGGCTTCATCAACAAGCGAAATACGCTCGTCAAAGGTTGGTGCGAAGTGCGCACAATGCCGCAACGCTTGCTCAGCAGCTTGCCTCAGCGGCTTCTCAGCTATCGGCACCCCGAGAATATTGGAATTTAAATCGATTTCCAACTCACGTCGCTCGAGCTGTCTTATTGCAGCTATAAGTTGATTTGCCCTCGAACGCCAGGGCAAATAGCCGGTGACAGGAGTTTCTTCCTGCTCGTTTTCACAACTGAGGCATCGCCCGTCCTTGATTTCACCATGACAATTCGGTGCTGTGCATTGCATATTTTGACACCGTGCTCCTGCTGCATGACAAATCATATAACCGATTGACTATTCATATCAAATCCGGCACTAACTGTGCGCGGCAATCATAAAAAACTTGATAGATTCCTGACTTTGAAGCTACAACAATAAAGACGCATAGGCAAGGCGTTGCCCGGGTAATTTATAGCAAGCGACCCACCAGCGAAGTGTTTATGAACTTTCGACTAAAATCGGCTGAATGCGTTCTATTATCATTCCTGGCCACTATCTCGGGCGCTGTCTCGATATTTGCATTGCCAAGTCCATGTAAAAATCAAATAGCCTCTCCTTCCTCGCAAAAAACGAACGAGGGTTCAACAAGCGGTGCTCCGCATAGAGCAGCAAGATCAATTTCAAGTTACCTGGAAGTTTTGACGAGCCCCGTTCATGCGAATTCGCTCGATGCCTTAACCAACGACATCCGCCAGCACCCAGAATCCGCGTTAAATCTCGTCTACCGAGGAGGAGCTTACCTGAGCGACGGCGATGCGACGAATGCTCTGGCCGATTTTAAAAAAGCCCTATCAATCGATCCAAACTGTGCCAAAGCTCATATTGGGATCAGCCGAGTGTGCGAGATTGCGAAGAAATACCCTGGTGCATTCTTTGAACTGGACCAGGCCATGAAAAGTGGAAATCAATCAACGAAAACCAAAGTGCTCTGGGAATCAGCCCGTCTGCATAGAGAAGTAAATGATTATGATAAATCGTTGGCACTTTATGCACAATTGATCAATACCAAAGATCTGTCTGCCGCTGAAAAGTCATATGCATATTTCCAACGCGGCGAAGTGTATCTAAGAACGCACAAAAACCCCGCAGCATTAGCCGACTTCACTTCATCGATACGGTTAGATCCGAATTTGATGGCTGCCCACGGTACGCGCGCCGCAATCTATATAGCGTTGAACAAACCGAAAGAAGCTCTCGCTGATTTCGATGCAATCATTGCGGTCGGCAGTCAATACGATTCCGACGACATATTTAACGACCTGCCGTCACAACAGCTTATTGACACCTATCGACATAGAGCAGATTTATATCAAAAACTTGGCAAGACAGACCTTGCTGAAGCGGACACAAAAACAATAAAGAAGTTGGAGAAGAAGGTTTTTGACGGTGCACCTATGAGAACAAACCTTGAGAAGCCATAGTGTCTAACCAACGTGGATGACTGGTCGAAGCGCCTCGACAGCCTCAACGGATCGAATGATTTCGCGGGTGATCATCGCTGTTTCTCCTTCTCCCAGAAAAATATATTTGAAAGTGTAAGCAAGGGGATGACCTTCTGCCCATCCAAAATAAGCGTGCGGCGCTTTTCCTGTCGTAGAATGTATGTCCAGCAGAATTGCAGCGATAGCATTGGGTACTGCTGGGCTCGAACAACGCAGGATCTTATAACCGCTTTCATCATGTCCTGTCACAGACAGGCACTCACTTGAGAAATCAGAGGCGTCGGACAATTCCACTTCTAGAAATATGAAGTCGCCTTCCTCTCGCTGAATGCTGTGAATGGCGCGAGCCGAATCCTCTTTCTGTTTCAGGTCGCGCATCCCACTTCGGTGTGGCAAGATTCTGATCTCGCCCCAGCAATCAGAAAGAGCTGTTTCGATGAACTGTTTGGCGCGCTCATCCCAGATAACCTTATCGACTCGTAATTCAGTAGACCTGAGCGCGCGAGAAACTAAAGATGCAACCAGAATGGAGACGATGAAAAAGAGAGCGATCTGCACGCCTTCAGGTCTCTCCGCCATATTGTCGAAAGCGGTGTAGACAAAGATTCCAGTCACAATTACAAAATAGGCACGCCACTTTTTCGCCGAGTTCCAAATTGATATAGTCGCCGCCAAGGCAGCCGAAGTTATAAGCACGAGAACGCCAGTAGCATAAGCGGCTGCCTGCGCGTCGACATCCGCTTTAAATAGCATTGTCACGCCGAAAGCTGCAGCAGTAAAGAATACGACCAGCGGACGAATAGCGGCGGACCAGCTTGGAGCCATGCCATAACGCGGCAGATATTTAGGCACCAGACTTAGTAAGCCGGCAATCGCCGACGCTCCTGCGAACCATAGAATTAAAATCGTGCTGATGTCGTAGCAGGTACCAAAGATTGGACCAAGATGCGTATGCGCAAGATACGCCAGGGCTCGACCATTGGCGGCTCCACCCAGCTCAAAAAGAGGAGCAGGAATAAGCCAGGTTGTCACGACGCTGCTGATGACAAGGTAAACACTCATGATCAATCCTGCCGTGATGAGCAAATATCGGGCGTTGCGCACTCGCCCTGCGGGATTCTCAGGCGTATCTGTTGGGTCGCCTTTCACGAGAGGCATCACAGCAACGCCAGTCTCAAATCCTGATAATCCAAGCGCGAGTTTGGGAAACAGTAAAGTCGAAATACCGAGCATCACGAAAGGCGATTGATATTCTTTGAACAATGATGCATGCCACCCCGTGATCAAGTCTGGATGACAGGCAATGCTATACAGACCATTAGCAAGTATCACAGCGCTCAAACCAAGATAGGCACAGACAATGAAAAACGACAGCCCAATTGCTTCTTTAAATCCTTTAAGAAAGAGAGCTCCCAATAGCGTCAACAAAACCAGAGTGACTTCGACCCTGTGGTTATGCCAACCGAGCGGCTCAAGAAGGGGATTCTCCACGAGATGCGCGGTAGCGTCGGCGGCCGAAAGAGTAATCGTAATGATGAAGGCTGTGGCAGCGAATCCGAGCAAAAACAGCACGAGCGTTTTACCCTGCCAACCTGGCAGCATTTTTTCCAACATTGCCACGCTTCCCTGCCCGTTTGGACTTTCTTTGGCCACGATGCAATAGGTCGGGAGAGCACCGAATATAGTGACAAGTACCAAAATCAAGGTCGCGATCGGGGATAAAATTCCTGCTGCAAGGAACGCAATACCTGGCTGGTAACCGAGGGTCGAGAAGTAATCGACGCCGGTCAGGCACATAACGCGCCACCAGTCATCCTGGTGATGCACCTGATCATCACCCGGCTTCATGCCTTCGAGAAACCAACTTTTGAAACCGGCGGGGGCTTCGGGTGGCTCAGGTCCAGCTTCCTGTAAGTTAATTGCAGTGTCTTGCATAACCGGGATTCAATAGGATAGATGCCGCTGTGCTCAGGGCGAATAAACGATAGGTCTGAATAGAAGATTAGCCCTTTTCTGGAGCGCGCACAGTAAATTCGACCAAAACTTGTTATCTCCTTAATGAAGATTCTTGCATTAACTACTTCCTG
>Ga0182030_10007933_pt1 | contig 22079 bp, 15 predicted proteins | sample 812S3MmetaG_FD_121299 | JGI IMG/M metagenome (GOLD analysis project Ga0182030, IMG submission 121299) | Permafrost microbial communities from Stordalen Mire, Sweden - 812S3M metaG (Illumina Assembly) | ecosystem: Environmental > Terrestrial > Soil > Wetlands > Permafrost | place: Sweden... | reverse complement strand
GTTCACCAACTTGGGCATCCTGGCCTTCTTCAAGTACTTCAATTTCTTCGTGGGTTCCGCGACCGCGCTGCTCGATGCGTTCGGACTCGGGCTGCACGCTCCCTCGCTGGTGATCATCCTGCCCGTGGGCCTCTCCTTCTACACGTTCCAGGCCATCAGCCGCACCATCGACTCGTTTCAGCGCCGTTATCAGCCGCGCTACTCGATCATCAATTACGCTGCATTTCACGCATTCTTTCCGCAGCTCGTCGCCGGTCCGATCGAGCGCGCGGGCCACCTCATGCCGCAATTCGAGATGGTGCGTCCGCTCGATCGACGGCTGTTCACCACGGGCGCGCTGCTCTTCCTGTGGGGCCTGTACCAAAAAGTGGTCATTGCGGACAACGTCGCGCCGATCGCAGATGCCGTGTTCAATGCACCGGCGCACCACGACGCAGGCGCCACGCTGGCGGCCGTGCTCGCGTTCGCGGTGCAAATCTACTGCGATTTCTGCGGATATTCGAACATGGCGCGGGGGCTCGCGCGCTGTCTCGGATTCGATCTCATGGTCAACTTCAATCTGCCCTACTTCGCCCGCACGCCGTCCGAGTTCTGGCAACGATGGCACATCAGCCTGTCCCGATGGCTGCGCGATTACCTGTACATCCCGTTGGGCGGCAACCGCGGCGGGCCGCTTGCGATGTACCGGAACCTGATGATCACGATGCTGCTCGGCGGGTTGTGGCACGGCGCCTCGTGGACGTTCGTGGCCTGGGGCGCTTTTCACGGCGCCATCCAGGTCATGTATCGGGCGCTCAAGATCGACCCGCTGATCGAGAGATCCTCGTTCGGCTCGCTGCGCGGTGTGTTGCTGCAGGCCGCCTCGTGGTTCGTCACGATGAGCCTGGTGTGCGTCGGTTGGATATTGTTCCGGGCGCGCAGCTTCGATGACGCCCTCGCAGTGCTCGGCAATCTCGCCGGCCATTCAGCCGTGCCCGCGGCGATCGAGGCTTCGGGTGTTTGGGTCACGCTCCTGGGTTATTGCGCCCCGTTGATTGCCGTCGAGATCTACCAGCGCGCTTCCGGGCGCCTCGAAGTGCTGACGGCGGGCCCGTTCCTGGTTCGATACACCGCCGCGATGTCGCTGGTGCTGACGCTCATTGCGTTCAGCGCCCCGGGCGGCAGGGAGTTCATCTACTTTGACTTCTGAGCCCCCGGTGTTGCAAATCGGCGAGACAGCGGCGAGCAGCCGCCGCTCGCGGCTGTGGAGGTCTTGGGCTGCGCGCGGCGTTGCTTTCGTCGCACTCCTCGCCTACACGCTGGCATTTTCCGAGCTGTTCGTGCGCATCGTCGATCCGCAGGCCGTCATGCCGCGCTACATCACGGGCACGGCGTGGGGGGTGCGAGGCAATATTCCGAACGCGCGTTACTCGCATCACACGCCCGAAGTGGACGTTAACTATCGGATCAATGCCGAGGGTCTGCGTGCCGACCGGGAATATCCCCTTGCCAAGCCCGCCGGTCTGTGCCGGATTGCGGTCTTCGGCGACTCGTTCATGTTCGGTCTCGAGGCAAACCTCGAGGACACCTTCAGCGATCGGCTGGAGAAAGCCTTGAGGGCGCGGGGAATCGCGGCGGAGGTCATGAACTTCGCGGTCGGCGGCTTCGGAACCGCGGAGATGCTGCAGACCTACGAGCAATTCGGCCGCAGATTCGACCCCGACATCGTGATGTTCTCCTGGGACTCATCCGACCTCAATGACAATGTCCGCTCGGACCTGTATCGACTGCAGGATGGCCGCTTGATCAGGGCCCATGCAACCTATTTGCCCGCGGTCGGCCTCCAGGATTTCTTGATGAAATACCGCCTATACCGGCTCATGGCCGATCACAGCCAGCTGTACACCTTCGTGCGCGAGCGGCTGAACGTGCTGCTCAAGCGGCGTCAGCTCGATGCACAAAAGAGCCGCTTGGGCGCCGAGCCCGCACCGGACGCGGAAGAAGGCGGCGCGCCGGTCGAACGCGATATCGATGAACTGCAGCACAAGAACAAGATCGACCTGTCGGCGGCGATCCTGCGTCACGCGCACGATGAGATCACCGCCAGCGGCAAGGAATTCTATTTGATCGACATTCCCGCCCGCGTATCGCGCACCGAATTCTCATCGCCGCTCGAGGTGCTTCCGGACTCGATCCGCAGCGAGATCCCGGTCATCGCGCCGACGCCGGCGATGCGCAAGGCCGCACGGCCGGATCTGCGCCTGTTTTACGAGAAAGGCATGGGTCACTTGACGCCCACCGCCATCGGCATCATGGTCGGGGAAGCGGTTCAGGTCCTCCGCGCGTCACCCCGCCTGGAGTCCTGCGCAACGAAACCCCGCCCGACGCCTCAAGGGTAGTTGGCCGGATAGCCGGTATGAATCAAAGGATTCGCCGCCAGCGTTGCCGCGAGATTCGACCATTTCATCGCCGCGGGCACTGAATACCCATTGAACACTTCGGTGCCGGCGAGGTGCGTCCAGAAGGCGTGCGACGCGAAGTAGGTCTGATTCAGCGCCTGGATGAAATCCATTGGCGTCCAGGGACCGCCGACGTTGTTGAAATACGCACCGACCATGTCGGGCGACTGAATTTCCATCATCGCGCGCATGTTCGGGCGCAGGTCCGTCAGACCGCCGTTCGAGTCGACGCCGAGGTAGGTCTGCATGCCATCGGAGATGATGGTCGTGCCATGGGTCGACAGCGAGGATTGACCCGCGGTGTCCGCGCTGCCCGCGGAGATGCGGTTAGTCGCCATCCACTGTTCCAGCGCCACGGCGGAGGTCGGCCGGTTGAAAAAGCTGTTCTGTTCCACGACGCTCGTGTGGGGAAACGCCGCCGTGGCCGCGGTCAGCACACGCTGGAGCTGGGTCAACCAGGCGGCATCCGAATACTGGGGGTCCGGGTTGGAGAAGAAGGATGCTGCCTGCGCGATCGCCGCATCCTCCTGGATGACCAGCGCCTCGAAATACGGCTCGCCGTCGAGATGTTTGCCGAGCGCTTGCACCAGGGCAATGAACCGGTTCATGACGGCCGGGTTGTACAACGCCGGGGCGTACAGGCCCGTCGAAGCGCCGTTGGCATTCTGACCCCACCAACCGAAGCTTCCGCCGACCGGACTGGCCCCGTACGCCGGATTCTGCTGGATGTAGAGCGGGATCGTAGAGCCGTCATTTCGGCCGAGCGCGTGCTGACCGTAGATCCATAGACCGATGACCAGCCGCTTCGGCTTGTTGTAGGCCGTCTTGAGGCGCGCCAGCATCGCATCGACCACCGAGAAATCATAATTGCCCTGTGTCGGCTCCAAGGCTCCCCAGGTGAACCAGGCGCGATAGCCCAGGACGGCGTCTTGATTGTTGAGATCGTCGAGCTCGAACTGGATGTAATTCAGGCCCCTGCCGGCACTCATGAGGCCGTCGGAGGCCATGTAGTGGCCGGGGTTCCATTTGATCGTCCCGAAACCGGCCGTCGGGCCGCCCGGAGACGGCGTGGACACGCAATGATTATTGACGCACACCTGGGGTGGCGGGTCGGGCTGGGTCGCTGACGCCGGCGCACCGTACACGCTCAAGCACATCCAACTCGCGATCACACCCGCCATCTTCCGGATCATCATGCCTGTCTCTCCTCGTACCGACTGAATAAGTATGGTCCGTCCCGTGGTGTTCGACCGTCAATTGTCTACACCTGGAGACATGGGCACGCTACCCGGCGCCGATGCACCCCTCAACGCAGCAATGAAGCCGGTTTGACCAGATTTGACGGACTCGAGGCCGCTGTGCCGCCCTCGAGACGGCCCCGGTTATGTCAAAGAGCCCGCACCTCGCGCTGCGCTACGACGCCGACAGCGAGCCGGCTCTCGTCGCTGCGCTCAGAGGACGGCCTCTGACCCTGTCCTTGGCAAGCGCAACGCAGTGTGCACCGACCAGGCCCGCGAAGTACCAGTACAAATAGGTGACGGACGGGAATTGATGAAAATTAATATAGATCACGTCGAGGGAGAAGATCATCACGACCCCCGTCCAGCCGACGGCGAACACGCCCACGAACGATGGATCCTGACGCGCCACGGCCAGCGTATCGCGGAACATCATCCAAAGCAGCACGCCGATCAATAGGACGCCGAACACGCCGAACTCGAGCAAGAAAAAAGTGAAGGATATGATCGAGAACTTCTGGAACAGCAAGTAGTACTGACCCTCGAAGTTCTGGCCGAGCGTCGACGGCGAGACTGCGCCCATGCCGAGACCGAATGCGAGCCTCACCGGATCCTTCGCGAGAAACTCGAAGGGAACTACGATGGCATCGCCGCGGCGCACGTCCTTCTTGGTACCGACGCCGCCCACATCGGAGCTCAAGTACCTGCTGAGTGCCTTCTCGCTGGTGAAGAACGTCGTGATGTCCTTCTCGTTCTTGTACGGGTTGTAGCGTTGCGTGAAATTGTAGATGGGGATGAAAAGCAGTCCTGCAATGACCAGCGCGCCACAGGCCATCATGAAGTACTTGAGCCTCTTGCCACGCTCCGCGCCGAACAACAGCGTCGCCAGCAGGCCCAACGGCAGGTAAATCACCGTCACCTTGGTCTCGTTGATGGTCGTCGGGATGAGCAGGAAGAAAAACAGCACCCAGTATGTGAGCGGCCGGATGCGCTTGCGCAGGAACATCCCGGTCAAGATGAGCACGGTACAGATGAGGAACAAGGTGAGGATGCCGGAGTCCATCAGGGTACCTCTGACATCGTCCCCGGTGAAGCGCCCCTCGCTCTGGATCACGTATTGCTGATACACCGCGACCGGGACCTGAAACAGCCCAAGTGCCAGCAGCCATTTGAGCTGGCGCTTCAGATCCTGGTCGTTCAAGTACATCACGGCCGGCAGGAAGAACATGGGCACGGGCCGCAGATAGAATCTCGCGCCGCTGAGCAGCGGGCCCACGCCGGATTGGTTGTTGACGATGCCGCAGATGATCACCACGATCATGGCGCCGAACACGATCCAGTACTTCGGCGCGACCAGGCGGAAGCGGTCGCGGACGCCGCCGAACAGCACGTAGACGATGACCACGCACGACAGCGCATCCGGCAAGAACCGCAAGATCGGCGGCAGCGCCAACGTCTTGACCAGCCAGTCGGTCAGCATGACCGCGAGAAACACAATCAGCGTGAAAATTTGCATCTTGGGCTACGCTCCATCCGGAGCGACGGGCTGCGAGGTGCCGCTCGCCTCGATGCGCAGCACGTCGGTATCGCCGTAGATCGTGTGCCACAGGGAGGTCACCGACCATCGATGCAATCGGGCGGCGGCACGCAAGCGCTCCTCGGTGTCCGGATAGACCATGACCAGGACCCGGCGGCCGGACTCAACAAGGGGCATCAGGTCCTCTTCAGAATGCAACAGCGCATGATTGGTCCAACGTTCCGTTCGACCGTCCTGGCAAAGGTAGGCATCGTAGCGCGGGTCCTTGCCGTCGATGTAGAAATAGTCGATTCGGCCGAAGTACGGATCGAGATTCGGAATTCCTACGATCAGGATATCGCTCGTGAGCACATGAGTCGCGAGCCAGGCCGCGGCGCCGCGCACATCGTTGCGCGGATAGTAGTGGGCGGCGCGAGCGGCCGACATGCCGACCCGATAGTTCGTTTCGGCCCGATCCACATGGGCGAGGTGCAGCGGCTGAAAATCCTCCGTAGCGCCGAAACACACCAGCGGTAGGGCGGCGCCGACCGCAATCGGCGCACGACGCCAGACCCAGCCGGTGAGCGCGAGCAAACCGCACACGGCCAGGATCACCAGCAACGGATACAGGAAGAACACATAGCGGGTCTCGAGCCGCTCGGTGCGGGTGGCGGCGACGGCCAGCAGCATCAGCACCAGGAGACTCATCAACGCCGTGACCGGGTCGAGACGCTCGCGATGCCGGGACAGGGATCTTGCGAACTCGATCAGGATGGCGAGCGCGAGTATCACCGACCACCACGGCATCGTGCGGCCCATCGGACGGATGAGGGCATCGAAGACATCGGGGAATCCGAACAATTGATGCAAGACGGAGCCCGCCGATCCGGATGCACCGAGCGCGCGAAAGACACCGTCCGACACGCCCGTCCACGACTCGAAGGCGAGCCAGAATACGAGGAATGAGGCCGCGGCCGGCAGAAAAAATCCGCGACGGGACCATCGGGGCGGCGCGGTGAACCGGGACGAGAGCAACAAGACGTAGACGCCTGCGGCCGCGGTAAACCAGTGCGCCGCCGCCATCGCGAGGGCGGCGCCGAGGGCGGCCGTCGCCCAGCGCTGCTCTCGAGGTAAGCCGCTGCGTCGCAGGGAACGGATGGCGAGGCCCGCAACGAGAGCCACCAGCACGGACCATCCGAGGAGCCAGACGTGATGCTGCCACAACGGGCCAAACCCCTGTACACCCAGCTCGACGAGCCGCCTTCCCACTCCGCCCGACGAGGGCCCGGAGGCTTCCGGGGCGGGGCCGCGAAAATCGTTTGTGCCGAACCAATACAACAGGCCCAAAAGCCCACTGAGCGCAATGAGTCGCAGCCCGTGGCCCCGCTTGAACCGGCCTTGCTCGTGTGTGAGCAACACAGCCCAAAGGTTGGCGACCCCGAGCAGCACCCCGCCCTCCCAGGTCAGCACCCCGACCACGGACAGAACGATCATCCAGCCGAGCGCCGCTCGGTGGCGGTCGATCGTGAAGCGCAAAAAAAACACCAGATACCACATGAATACCGCTTGAAACGGCGCATACATCCGGGCGAAACGACCCATCTCGATCTCCCAGATGGAGACGCTGAGAATGATGACGGCGAGCCAGCCAGCCTCCACGCCCCGCGCGCGGCGCGCGACCCGGTAGGCCGCCGGCAGAACCGCCACGCTGCAGATGGCCGCGACCAAGCGGCCGGCAAACTCGGGGCCCATCCCCACAAGCCGCAGGCCGGCGACGATGTACTGGAAAAGGACACCTCGATTGTAATAGCCGCCGCAGGCGAATTGGGGCAGCCCGGAATGAAGCACATTGTCGATCGAGCGCGATATGTAGAATTCGTCGACCCCCAGCGGCCAGGTGCCGAGACCCTTGAACCGGCCGTATACCCCCGCCACGATCGCCACCCCGGCGAGCAGCCATAGCGGCCCGCGCATGGCAGCGCTCCCGCTTGCAAAAACGCGATCTTCTCCCCTCACGACCTCACCGTCCACAACAAGGCGACAATATCAGGCATGAATATCCTCTTCATCGGCCCGCACGATCTCGACCAACTGGCGCTCCACCAGGTCGGCGATCGCGCCGTAGGAGCGGTGCTCGATCACGTAGCGGCGGCCGCGCTCACCCATCGATCTGGACCGCTCGGGATCCTCGAGCAGGCTCAAGATCGCGGCAGCAAAGGCGCCCTCGTCGTAGGACACGCAGATTCCAGCGCCACTGTCCTCGATGACCCGCCGTTGTTCCGGATGATCGTTGGCCACTACCGGCTTGCCTGCGGCCAGGTACTCGACCAGCTTGGTGGGCGATGCGGATTGAAGAATGGGCGTCGGATAGAATGGCGAGGTGCACACGTCTGATTCCTGCACGTAGACGAGCGCCTCGGGCTGCGGCAGTTGCCCGACGAACACCACCGAGGAGCCGATGCCCCCTCGAGCCGCCTCGCTCTCGAGGAAGCTCCGATCCTCCGGGTGGTCGCCCTGTCCGACGATGTAGAGCAGTGCTTCCGGCTTGACCGCGACGACACGCGCGAAAGCCCGGATCAAGAAATCCAGGCGTCGCACCCGATTGAGCGTTCCGAGATACAGCACGCAGGGGACTCCGGCCGGCAGCAGCCGCCGGGTTTGCGACAGGTCCGGCGCCGCACAGAGCTCGATCCGCACGCCCATCGGCACGGCCGTCATCTTATGCATCGGTATCCCCTGCGCGGCGACATCGAGGCGCATCTGCTCGCTCTGCACGAACACGTGGTCGGCTTTGGGCAGCAGCCATCGATACAAGAGCCATTTGAAAGCGCTGCCGCGCAGCCGGTAGAGGAAGGGGTAGCGCGCCGTCCCCTCGGCGGCGCGTAACAGATAATGCTCGGGAAAGGGATAGGAAAGCCAATAGATGAACCGCGTCGAAAACAGCCGGCTCGCCAGCAGCGCCATCACGCCGGACAGAAACTTGTCCTTCACCTCGACCGCATCGTAGTAGGGGCGGCGCAGCCTGGAAAAGACACGCAGGTCGTTGCCGATGCCGCGCAGGTGCTTCGCCACGCGGCTGACCAACGAGAGTCCCAGATTCGTGGCGCCGACCCAGGCCCGCCCGCCCGCCCAGTCCGTGGCGTACGGACGCGCACAATCTGCCTCGCTCTGCAAAATCAAGTCGATGGTATGGCCGCGCCCGGCGAGTTCCTTACCGAACAGCACCGACAGATCGACGCGCGTGGGCGGGAACGTGTCGGATGAGATGATCAACAGGCGCAGGGGCCTCATGCGTCTCGTTCAGCTCGCGGCGGGCTCGCCGGTTCGCTGATGGAGCAATCCCAGCGCGCGCAGCAGCCGCGCTTCCCGGCCCTGGAACAGGTTCACCAAAATGGCGCGATCGGAGCCGCAGAGAGCGGGGCCGCGGATCCAGAGCAGCGCGGCCCCGGCAATGAGCACGACGCCGAAACCGAGCTGCAGCCACGCCGGCGCGGGGACTGCGGCCTTGACGCCATAGCAGAGCGCCACGACGGCCGCCCAGGTCGCAATGCCGCCTGCGATGGAACTTCCCGCATTCAACCAAACCGCGCGGCGTCGCACATGCCACCAGACGAAGCCGTTCTTGAGAATCTGCGATGAGCCGATCGCGAGGGCCGCCCCATACAGACCCATGCTCGGCACCAGCACCAGCATGGCGATCACGTTGTAGATCGCGAACACCTTGCTCAACAGCTGAATGTGCGGCTTCTCCTCGTATTGCGCCACCAGAGTCACGGGGGTGGCGAAGTTGTTGATGGTCGCGAACCCCACGATCAGCGGCAGGAGCCAGGATTGCTCGACGAATTTCCCCCCGAAGACCACGCGCACGAGCTCCGCGTGATAGGCCGTACAGAAGGTGAGCACGGGCCAGAGCATGAGCAGGTTCGCGTTCAACAGAAAGGTGAAGTATTGCGGCACCCGCTCGTCGGCTTGAGCGGGCTTCACCGCGAAGAACATCGGCTGGATGATGTTGTCGAACAGCCGCCCGGGCAAAACATTCAGGGCCATCTCGTTCAGACGCATGTAGAAGGAATAAATGCCGACCGCCACGGGGTTCATGAACGCCGCGATGAAGAAGTTATCGATGCGCGAATCGAGGAACAGGGTGCCGGCGTCGTTGAAGTTGTTGAACGCACCGTACTTCAACAGCCGCTTGCGCTCCGCTTCTTCGGGCCGATACTCGGACGAGCGAGCCTCGAGCCGGCCCTTGCGCTGATAGATGATGCGCAGGAACACGTAGACCAGCAGGGAGGCCAGCAAATCGGCGTAGATCGCCCTTCGCAGCGTCAGCGCGTGTTCGAACGCCAGGATCGAATATCCGATCAGTTTGACGAATGACAGGATCGCGAGGGAGCCCACGCTGAATCGGTGCAACATGTGTGCGGCCAGCGTGAGCTGCAGAATCTGGGTCTGGAAATAGACCAGGATGATCAGGCTGAAGATCCCGAACTCCGTTCGGTACGGTCCGAGATCAAAGCGCGGCGCAACGTGTTTCCACACGAGCAGCACCAGACCGAGGACGACGAGATTGGTCACAAATCGCAGCGCGGTGATGCGCCGCACGAGCCACGCGGCCCCCGCGACGTTGCCGACGCGAAGATATTCCGGCTGGAAGCGCCGCAGCGTCTGCTCCAGCCCGAGCGAGGCCGCCGTGCCTACGAGCGGAATGAACGAGTAAAGCAAATTTAGGAGCCCGAAGTCCTCCTTGCTGATGGCGCGAACCAGCACCACGTATCCGAGCACCGTCGAGAGCTGGGAGGCCCCCCGGTAGGCGATCGTGTCGAACAGCGATCTGCGGGCCCTGCTGCGATCGTAAAGCGCCATACTCGGAGCCGAGCGATGCCGGTCAGCGGGGGGGGCCGCCGGGGCCATCCGCAGGCCCGGCGCTGTAGGCGTAGTCGTATCCGGGCGTGGATTCGGTCGCCCGATTGAGCACCACGCCCGCGATCGGAAACTCCGAGAGCACATGCAGCGCTTTGGCGAGATCGGCCCGGCCGGTCATCCCCTCGGAAGCCACCACGAGCACGGCGTCGACCTGCGGCGCAACCACCAGAGCGTCGTCGGTGAGCAGCACCGGAGGCAGATCCATCAGCACGATGGGATTGACCACGCCCTCGCGAACGGCGTTCAGCAGGGCGTCGAAATGCCGCGCAGCCAGCAACTCGGAGGCATGCTCCGTCGGTGTCGTGCTGCCGGCGATGAACAGGTTTTCGTTGCCTATCAAAAAGAACGGCTCCCGGAAACGATCGCCGAGCTCCAGGCAGGTGCGAAGTTCCCGCGGCGGATCAATGCCGAGCGTCCTGCATACGCTGGGGTTGCGCATATCCAAATCGAGCAGCACGACATCGCGGCTCTTCTCGCGCGCCATGCTGAGCGCCAGATTGATCGCCGTCAGCGTTTTACCGTCGTTGGGACCTGCGCTGGTCACCGCGATGGTGGTCCATTTGTTAGTGCGTGTCCGCTGCAGCAGCCGGGTGCGCAGCATCCGATAGGCCGCGATCGCGCCGGCGTCCCTGTCGTCGGTGCCGTCCAGCAGAACGCGCCTCTCCCGGCACAGATCCCGGTCGACGGGCATCCGTTTGCCGACGATGCGCTTGGCGGCCTCCAAGGAGGCCCCGCGGTCGGCGCCCTCGATGCCCTGTTCGGCATCGCCGGGACGGCGTGTCGGCGGCCGCTGCCGCCGTTCCCCGCGGCCTTTTTCAAGTGCCTGCTCAATGATTGACATGGTGGCTCGAGCGAAGGAAGGGGTAAGAATTATCCATAGGCCCGCGAATCAGCGGTGCCTCGAGAATACTATCACGGCACCCACAGCCACTATGGCGATCGAGTACGCTGCGACGAAGGAGGTGACGGCAAGCGCGCGGCGACGCCTGTCGTTGATGTTGTCGATGAAAGGGATGCTGGCCAATATGGGCACTCCGGCTGGTAATTGGATGTCCCGGGGCGTGCGCACGCTCGGGTCGGTGCTCTCGGCAATGGCCACGGCAATGACTGACACGGTCCCGCCTAAGACGAGACCGAGCAAGATCAGACCTAGCCGGTTGGGAAACACGGGCGAACTGGGCACACTCGGTTCGCGCACCATCGAGAATCGCTCACCGCCTTGTTGGCTCTCGAAGGTTTCGGCCAGATTCGCGCTCTGCAGCCGATCTTGCGTATGCTGATATTCGTTTTGCAGCACTTCTTTGCGCCGCAGCACCTCGGCAAACTCGCGTTCCGCCGCGGGGGTTTCCTGCACGAAGCCGCGGCTTCGCTCGAGCTTTGCCGAAATCGCCGCCGCCTGCGCCCTCATGCTGGCGAGCGAGTTGCGGGTGCCCTTCAGCTCGGTGTCGATCATCAGATACTGCGGGTTGTTGGCGTTTAACTTATTCTGGGCCGTGCCCCCCGACTGGGCCATGAGGGTCTCGAGCGCCTTCTTCAGCCGCTTCACTTCGGGGTGCTCCGGCGTATAGCGCTGCTCGGCCTCGCTCAGTTTTGCACGCACCGTGGCGACATCGGTCAGATCACCTGATTGAGTGATCAGATTCGGGCTCGTCTGACTCAGCTGCAGACTCAGTTCCGCCTCCTTCTCCTGGGCGGTGAGTATCTGCTGCTGTAGCGCATCGAGCTGCCGCTGACGGTCATCGATGGTCGATTGATTGCGCGCCAGCAGCTCCGGCAATGCCTCGCCGTATTTGCTTTTGAGCGCCGCGAGCTGCACATCGACCTCGCGCATCTGCTTGACGATGTCGTCGGCCTGTTTGTGCAGAAATCCGGCCGCCTCGCCCGCGGCCTCGGTGCGCCTCAACTGATTGTAGCTCAGGAAAAGTTGTGCCAGGCGTGATGCGACTGCCGCGGCAATTTCGGGATCAGGATTATTGTAGTGCAACGAAAACGCATTCGACTCCGTTTGCGGCTTGAGCGTCACCGGGTCGACGCGTTCGACCGAGGTATTGTCGAGTACCTGCTTCGCTTTTTCGCCTGCGCTCAGTTCCTTCTGTTTCGGATAGGGATCGATCTCGCCCACGATGCGCTTCAAGCTCGCGACGGTCATGACGCGACCCTGCACGATCTCGATCTGCTGGTCCGAATAGCTGATGACGGTCGACTCGATGATGTCCTTCGGCACCGAAGAGGGCTCCAGAAGGATGGTGGCAGTCGATTGATACAGCGGAGTGATCACGAACGCCGCGAGCAAGCATACGCAGAGGACGGCCGGCGCGATGATGATCAGATACAGATAGCGCCGTCGCAAGGCGCCCACATAGTCGCCAAGAGAAGCTGCTGGTTGTGCGGTGATGTCGGCCATATGCTCAGCGCCTCGGGGGCAGGCCCTTATATCCTATCCTGAAGTAAATGCGCGTGTCCGCGGCCCCGGACAGGTTGAACTGATATTTCTCCCACATGTAGCGTGCCCCGCCCTGCAGGTACCAGGTGGGCGTCAAATTCCACACCACTTCGGCCAACGTTTGAACATAAGTGCGGTTGTCCACCTGGAGATACGAGGTGATGCCCCGGCCTTTCAGCGCGAGCAGCGCACCCGTGATCGACCACCGTGGGCCGAGGTCGCGATCATATTCGGCCTTGATTTGGTCGGTATAAAACAGCGATCCGCCCCCTGAGGGCGTGACGTACTGCCCCGCATCCATCCGGTACTGGCTGATTTGCGTTTTATAGGCGACGCTGGCTGTCGCACCGAACGCGTCCTTGGATCCGCGAAACAGGGTCGGAATCGAGGTGTCGACGTTCACGTGATCGTAGATGAGCGACGCGGTGGTCGATAACAGCGGAGTCCAGGCGGTATCGAGATCCAGCGTGCCGCCCGTCCCCTTGGCATTCGAATAATATCGGATCGCCTCATATCTCGAATCGAACGCGCCGAAAGACAGCTCCGATCGTGGACCGAGAGTCCAGGTTGCCGAGGCCTGTCCAAAGTAGTACGCGAAATTGACGTGCGCAATGTCGTCACTCGGTGAATAGTCGATGCGCTGATACACCCCGGACACGCCAAAGCCGCAAAGGGGTGAATATTTGAAGTTGTACCGGGGAACCACCAGTGCACTGTCGCGCGTGGCGCCGATGATGGCCTTGCCGGTTTCAGGCGAGGTCGGAGAGACCGGGTTCAAATTATCGTACAGCGCCGAGGGCAACTCAGCGTTGAATTCGTCGAGATGCTCGACGGTCCCGTAGACCGCAGCGGAGCTGCGCTGCGTTCGCCAGGTTGAATTGAAGTCCAGGTATCCCTCGACCCGATCGTCGCCGGAATCCTGCGGATAGTTGCGATATTCGACCCGCGGCTTGATGAAGGAATCCGAATCCGGGGTCGCGATTCCGATGAGGTCGGACGCAGACACCAGATTGCCTTCCGTGCGTGTCCTCTGCCCCGGATCCAAATCCAGATTGGTGTCGCCTTCGACGGTGAGCGAACCGGCGGGTTGGTTGTACACCTCGGCGGCGTTGGCTGCCGGTGGGCGCGCGCCCACGCCCAGCAGCAGCAGCACGGGGCCCGCGGTCAGCACGGCACGCTGGATGCCGCTGCGCAGCCCGGGACCCGAATGCCCGCTATGGCGCCTATCGTGATGGCGCATATTAAGGAACGACCACGACATCGCCGCTTTCCAGATCGATGTTCTGCTGCAGATCCCTGCCTGAGCTGACCTGCCCATATTTGAAGGGCAATACCCGCTGCACGCCGCCGCTGCTGCGGATGACGATGATGCCGTCGAGCTTCGCGTAGGGATTCGCGCCTCCGGCGATGCTCAGCGCCTGAAGCACGTTGATGGTGGGGTTCATGGTGATCGAGCCCGGTTTTGTGACCTGCCCGATGACGTAAACGACGTTGCCTTTGACATCCGTCACCACGACGGTGGCGACCGGATCGGAAATATATTTCTTGAGCCGCGATTCGATTTCGTTGCGAATCTGCTCGACCGTTTTCCCCCCGACCATGAGCACGCCCACCAGCGGGAAGGAAATTTTCCCATCGGGCGCCACGGTGATCTCCTGCGGCACCAATTTCGGATCGTCATAGACGCCGACGAGGAGCTTATCCCCGGGGTGGAGCTTGTAATCGGCCAACGTCTGCGCCGGGCACGCGGCTGCAATCGCCAAAGCCGCTGCCGTCAAAGCCGCCAATCCCATCTTTTTCATGCGCTGACCCTCCCGCCGATCATGATCCGGCAAATTTTTCAAACGTCTCTCGCAAGCCTTCGCGAAGCGATACGCGCGGCCGCCAGCCGAGCTTACTTCGGGCCTTGGTGCAATCCCAGCGCGCGCGCCCCAGGCGCAGCCTGATTCTATACCGGTTGGTCGTCGGCTCTTTGCCGCGCGCAGACGCCGCGAGCTCCGACGCCAACCCCAGGCCGTAGTAGGCAAGCCGCGGAAGCCGCACGACGCGAGGACGGCCGCCGGTGGTTTGCTGCAACAAGCTGAGATAGTCCCGCTGAGTCACGACATCGTCATCCACGACATTGAAGCTCTCGCCGGCGACGCCGGGTGCGGTGGCGGCCAGGATCAATGCATCCACCGCATTGCCGACGTAGACGAGCGGCAGCGGCACGCCGCCGTCGCCGAAGAGGATGACCCAATCGCGTGTGACCTTCTGGCATACGTGCGCCGGAAATATCCCGGTCCCGACGCCGCATACCAGGCCGAGTCGCACCACGACCGGTTCCATTGTCGTGCCCTCCTGGGTACCGCGATCGCCGGCAGCGAGCACCAGAGCCTCGGCCTGGGCCTTGGCCTGCACGTAGTTGCCAAGGCGGCCGGTGTCGTCGAGCCGCGTGGTTTCGTCGATGACGGTCCCCTCGCCGCGACCCGCGACCGGGTAACCCGCGAGCGTTCCCACATAGACGAAACGCCGTACCCCTGCGCGGCGCGCCTCGAGCAGCATGAGCTCGGTGCCGCGCACGTCGATGCGGTCGAACTGCGCCTTGGAGGCGGAGGTCGGCGAGCGCACCAGATGAAAGACGGTGTCGATGCCGTCGGCGCAGCCCGCGATACTCGCCGGCTCACCCACATCCCCGAGGCGCACTTGCGCCCCGGCGCTGGCAAGGCGCGCCGCCCGCTCCGCGGTTCTCGCCAAAACGCGCACCGAGTCGCCGCGATGCAGGAGCGCCTGCGTCAAATAGCCGCCCACGAAACCCGTCGCACCCGTGACCAACGCCCGCACTAGACGGCCTCGCGCATGGCGGCCGCCGGCGTCGCCGGCCAGATGGAGCGCAGCACGCCGACCGTCTGGGCACCCTCGTCAGCCCCGACGGGCGCGGGCTGGCCGGCCTCGAGGGCTGCGTAGAAGGCGTGGATCAAAGGCACGATGCCGTACGATCCGTCGACCTTCTTGCGCGCCAATTTCCACACCGAACCTACGGTTGAGCCGACCAGCTGGCCCGCCACATCGAAATTGGCGAGGCCGCGGGCGATGCTGCGCTTGACCTTGAACTCGCGCTGCACGGTGAGCGTCATGCTCGAAATATTGAGCCGCAACATCTGCCGTTCGCACCAGATATCGAGCAGCGACATGTCAGGCAGCGCTCGCAGCGAGACTGCAATCGATCCGAGCCCGCGCTGCGCTTCGATGACCGCTCGCATATCCGCGCTCTTGCCCCCGGGCACGGCCGGATCGGGTCGGGTGACCGCGAAGGTGTGCTGCGGGGCGCCGAGCAGCCGCACCAGCAATGCCAATTGGTGAACCGTCAGATCCTCGGCGAGGCCGCCGGGCAGATCCTTGGACCAGTGCTGCTCGCCGAAGCTCGGATTGCGGCGCACGTCGTAATTGAAAGAGGCGGCCGCCTGCACGATCGCGCCGGTGCCGCCTTCCGCCATCAACTGCTGCGCGGCGAGCATCGCGGGGGCGTACAGCCAATTGTGGCCGACGCAAAGCTGTCGACCCGCGCGCACTGCAGCGTCCTTCATGGCCTGACAGTCCGCCACGGTAAGCGCCATGGGCTTTTCGACGTAGACATGCGCCCCGCCTGCGAGCGCTTGTAGGACAACATCCCGATGCCCCGCCGGCGGCGTGAGCACGTGAATCACGTCCGGCTTGAGCTCGAGCAGCGCCGGAAGATTGTCGAACGTTCGGGCGACGCCGAAACGCTCGGCCTGCGCTCGCGCGCGGGCGATGTCGCGGTCCACCAGGCCGATGACTTGGGCGCCGCGATAGCGGGTGGCCGCGTTCAAGTGATGCCCAGAGATCATCCCGCATCCGACGATGCCAATTTTCATTCCGTGTCCGAAGTCCCCATGATTGGTTGTCGGGTGAGTATACCTTGAGGGTCACGGACTGAAAGCGCGTTCGGGACGCGCGCTCCCTCGACGCGTGGAATTGCGTGTCCCGTCGCCGTTCGTGATCTAATATGTCCAAACGCGTCTATCGAATGGCTCACAAAATAGCGGGTTGCCGGCGGACGGTTCGCCGCAGGGTCAGCCGAAAGATGCGGCTACTACAAGTGTGGGCGTCCCATCTCACCCGACAGAATCCGGTCGCGACCGTGAACTGCCTCTCAGTTCGCGCAACTGGCCACCGCTCGGACGGACGCACCTCACGCAATGTGGATAGGATTCGATACCGCGTCACCTCGAGGATGAAAGGTATGTCAGCGACTCAATCGATGTCTTCGATCCGTCCCCTCGGATCCGTCTATGCCCTGTGTCGTAACAGCTTGGTCCTCGCAGCCGCCGGATGGTTGGCTGCATGCGGCGGCGGCGGGGGTGGCGGCGGTGGCGTCAAGACCCCTCCCCCGGCCACCTACACCATCGGGGGTACGGTGAGCGGGCTCTCGAGCTCCGGATTGGTACTTCAAGACAACGGCGGGGACAACCTCACCGTGGCCGCCAACGCCACGAGCTTCACTTTCGCCACCCCGCTCGCGACCGGCGCTGCATATGCCGTGACCGTGTCGACGCAACCGTCGAATCCCGCCCAGGTCTGCACCGTTGCAAGCGCCTCAGGCTCGGTGGCTTCCGCCAACGTGACCTCAGTCGCGATCACCTGCACGACGACCGGCACCCCCACCTTCACGGTGGGCGGAACCATCACCGGACTGACGGGGAGCGGCCTCGTATTGAAGAACAACGGGGGTGACGACCTGACGGTTGCGGCCAATGCGACCACCTTCCAGTTTGCGACCGCGATCGCCACCGGCGGCGCTTATGACGTCACGGTAGCGACGCAACCATCGAATCCCGCGGAGGTTTGCACGGTGGCGCACCCCTCGGGCACGGTGGCTTCCGCCAAAGTGACTTCGGTCGCGATCACCTGCAGCACATCCAGTTTCAAGGTCGGCGGGACCGTCACCGGACTGGTGGGGAGCGGCCTCGTATTGAAGGATAACGGAGGTGACAACCTGACCGTTACGGCCCTTGCGACCACCTTCCAGTTTGTGACCCCGGTCGCCGCCGGTGGTGCGTACGCCGTCACCGTGTCGACGCAACCCACCAACCCGGCGCAGATCTGCACGGTCACGAATGGATCCGGCACGGTAGGTTCCGGCAACGTGACCACGGTGACGGTCGCCTGCGCCGCCCCGCTCTACAAAGTGGGCGGAACCGTGAGCGGGCTGACCTCGAGCGGCCTGGTGCTCCAGGACAATGCCGGCGATAACCTGACGGTGCCGGCCAACGCCACCACTTTCACCTTTGCGACCGGTTTGAAGACCGGATCCGCCTACGCAGTAACGGTCCTGACCCAGCCTTCGGCGCCCGCCGAGCTCTGCACTGTCACCAACGGCACGGGTACCGTCGCCAGCGCCGCCATCACCAGCGTCACGGTAAGCTGCGCGCGTGTGGGGCAGTTCGTTTTCGTGGTGAACTCGATCGACGGACCCACCAACAACGGCGATGTGTCGGCGTTCTCCATCAATCCGACGACGGGCGTGCTCACGGCTGTGCCCAATAGCCCCTTCGCGCTGGGTACCAATGATTCGGATCCCGCCGGTATTGCCGTTGATCAAAACGGCCATGCCTACGTGACCAACGTCGGCACGTCCAATATCACCTATTTCGACATCGCCACCAACGGCGCGCTCACCTTTCAGGCCGATCCGTCATCGCAGGGAACGGTCGGCGCAGCGATCGCCGTGAATGTCCCGAACGCAGGCGCCCCGACTGCCTGCCTCGCCCCGAGTGCCTGCCTGTACGTGGCCGGCTCGAGCATCTCGAGCAGCACCAGCGGCTCCGTGTCCGGCTTCACCATTCTCTCGAGCTCGGGCGCCTTGACCACCACTCCCAATGAGCCGTATTCGGCGGGCTCTCCGCTGGGCGGCATTGCGATTGACCCCACGGGGCAGTTCGTTTTCACCACCCAGACCGCCCATGACTTCATCACTGCCTACGCGGTCGGCTCCGACGGCAGCTTGACGGGGGCCAACGGTGACCCGATCAGCACCAACCAGCCCGGTAACCCCCAGGGGGTGGTCACCTCTCCCTTGGGGACGAGCACGGGCGGATTTCTGTTCGTGACGAACCCGGCCGGCAACACGGTCAGCGTATTTTCCTACGTGTCTGCCAATGCGCCCCCCACCGACCCCAATGCCTTCCTCACGCTGTATCAATCCTTCCCGACGGGCGGCACCAGTCCCGAGGGCATCGCCATCGATCCCACCGGCAAGTACCTGTACGTCGCGAACTTCCAGGATAATAACGTCAGCTCGTTCTCGATCGATCCGCAATCCGGTGCGTTGACCTCGATCGGCCAGCCGGTCGCCGCCGGCAACGGACCGATCAGCCTGCAGGTGGATCCCTCGGGCCGGTTCGTCTACGTGGTGAATCAAACGGACAACTCTTTGTCGGTATTCACCGCGGCCGCGGGCGCGCTTACCATGTCGGCAACCTATCCGTGCGGCTTGGGAGCGACCGCGGTGGCCGTCGAGTAAATGGAGGGGGAGTGAGCGCAGCGGCTGCGCTCACTCCGTCACAGGTCGGCGCGATAGACGACGAACCAGGCATTGCTGAATACCGGTTCGAGTGCGCTCTTGTGTCGATCGATGAAAGGATCGAGCGGGTCCGCCTGATGCAGATCGAATCCCATATGCCCAACGTCCTGCACGATGTACTGAATGTGCATCCGATGCAGAAAGTCGATCAACTGCGCATCCGTGAATTGGTTCGGCCAGATGCTCGATTCGTGGCCGGTGTACAGAGCGATGTCGGTGGGTTTGCGCGTGAGAATTCGCGCCTCCGGCGGCAGCATCCTCAGCGCCTCGAACAATTGGGCGGATCTCGGGTCCGTCACTGAATAGGGAATGGGGCCGAAGTCGAGACCGCGAAGCGCTGTGGCGTAAAGCACGGACGCTGCCACCACGAATGCGCCGACCATCGCCCGCCGCAGGGATGCGCCAGCCTGTCTCAAGAGCAGGGAAAGACCGTCTGCGAAATACAGGCACAGCATCGGCCAAATGGGCATCTCGTAACGAGCGGCCTCCGTCGAAATCGGATAGACGATCAACAGGCCGATGTAGAACACCGTGAAACATTCCAAAACGGAAAGGGATCTGAGTCGCGCCGCAAACCCGATGAAGGCGACGATCAGGAACACCGAACAAAACCACACAGGGAATCGGCCTTTGCCGAGCATTTCGATGGCAACGTGCCGATAGCGCGAGGCGTTCAGAACCAGTCCTTGCACGCTGAACTGATCGAAATAGTGAATGTACGTTCCGACGTCGGCTCGATAGAAAGACTGCACGACTGCGCAAACGATCACCGCCCCCGCCAGTGCGGCGGTCGTCGGCGAAAAAAGCCGTCGGGTACGCCAGACCGAGGAGACGAACGCGGCGGCGAACAGCACGATCCCGATCGAGCGGGTGAGATAGCTCAATGCCGCCACGAGTGCCGCCATGGAACCGAGCCGCACGGCGGCGGCTCCAGAGGGGAGCGGCGCGGACTGGAGTCGGTCGAACAACAGCAGGCCGCCGTAACAAAACAGGAGAAACGGAAACTCGGACCCGAGCGTGTTGGACGAACTCACGATATAGGGATGCAGCCCGATGGCCAGGGTGACGAGGAGCGCAGCCGCAGGGCCTACCCGCGTGCGGGCGAGCGCCCAGAAAACGCCGAGAAACAACGTCAAGGCAACGATGCATTCGATTTTGAGTGCGGTGAGATCGACGCCGGTCAGATACAGCACGGGCACGAATAGGAGCGGCAGACCAGGCGGGTATGCCGCGGGATTGATCGCATTATCCGGGTTGAACAGATAGGGGGTCTTGGCGAACGGAAGCCCATGCAGAATATTCTGCGCACCCATCACATACAGCGCGTCATCCCCGTCCCAGTCGAGGCCTTGCCTGAGCTTGAGCACATAGAAAGCACCGACGGCCAGAATCAGAACCCCGGGCCACAGATACGCACGGATTTGCGGCGCATCCCGCATCGACCATCGAGGGCTATCGGTTGGCAATGGCAGTCCCTGTTGTCGTGCGCCGCGGCGCGGATCGCCTCACGGGCGCGTTGCGCCCGAGCCCGTCCGGGTGCTGATCGGGCTGCGCTGCGAATCATGCCCATGATCATGTTCGATGAGAATGCGAGCCCGCGGGCTATTTCTACCAGATTTCTCTTCGGCGCGGAACCTGCTAGGTTGCCAGGCGCGATCCCGAAGGCCGCAGTGGAGAGATTACGATGAGGCGGGCATTCCTTTCACTCGGCTACCCGGAGTGGAACCTGGCCTTGATGCTCGCGATCACGATGCTTTCGGCATGCAGCACCGTTCCGCGCAGCACTTCGGGGAACGCCGGAACCTCGCGCGCTCCCTACCCCCGCAGCCACTATGTGACCGGGATCACATGGGACTTCTCCACGGTCGGAAGTCAACGCAAGGCTCATGGAAGCGATCTTTGGCCGTGCACCTGGGCCCGTGACGACCATTTGTATTGCGCTTGGGGAGACGGCGGGGGGTTCGACGGGGACAGCGATCAGGTCGGTCGCGTCAGTCTCGGATTTGCGCGCATCGAAGGTGCTCCCTCGACCGATGACCCCAACTCCTTCAAGGGTGAAAATGTCTGGGGTGCGGCGCCGGAGTATGCCGAACATCAGGCCACCTTTGGCGGCAAGGTCGCGACAATGATTTCCATTGACGGCACGCTGTACGCGTTTGGCGCCTTGTGGACGGGGCGAAGCACCGCGGATGCGGTCCATCGCAGCGAGGCGGGGCCTGTCAAGACACTCATCTGGTCCAAGGATCTCGCGGCCAGCTGGCAGATGGCGCCATGGCAGACCGAGCAAGGCGGATCGTTCCTGAACTTCGGACGGGACAACCTCGGCGCGCCGGATGCTTTCGTTTATATCTACTACCAGAGGCGCGGCGAAGGGACGCGCGTCTACCTGAAACGAGTGCCCAAAGGCTCGTTGACCGACGATCCAGCGGTCTCGTCCGCGTATGAATATCTCACGGGAGTGGACCTACGCGGTAATGCACGAGCCTGGTCCCATCGGGAACGGGATGCGGCGCCAGTGTTTGTTGATCCACGGGGAGTCGACCTCAATGTCGCGTATGACGCACCGCTGGGCCGGTTCCTGGTGACCGCCGGGCACAATCCTGCGGGAATTCCCGGCCGGGCTTCCATTGGCCAGGTCGGGCTGTTCGAGGGTCCGCATCCCTGGGGGCCGTGGCGGACGATCGGCTATTACGACGATTGGGGCAAGCTCGGTCCCGAATCTCATGGCGACTATTTGGGCCTGGTGCTTCCGACGGCCTGGATGAGTGCCGATGGACGCACGTTGTGGGCCATCTTTTCCGGCCTGGGTCCGTACGATTCGTTCAACGTGGTGAAGGCGACGCTGACCCTGCGCAAACCCTAGTCCGGCGAGCCGCGCGCTGACGGGGGCGGCCGCGCGCTGATTTGGGCGGCCGCGCGCTGATTTGGGCGGCCGCGC
>Ga0182030_10007932_pt1 | contig 22080 bp, 22 predicted proteins | sample 812S3MmetaG_FD_121299 | JGI IMG/M metagenome (GOLD analysis project Ga0182030, IMG submission 121299) | Permafrost microbial communities from Stordalen Mire, Sweden - 812S3M metaG (Illumina Assembly) | ecosystem: Environmental > Terrestrial > Soil > Wetlands > Permafrost | place: Sweden... | reverse complement strand
GCAGGGGGATGTATTTGAGGGGTAGGAGAAGGGTTGTGTATGATACGTCCTGGAGCATAGCATTGGTAGATTAGATAGGGTAGAAGGCGCAGGTAGGTGTATAATCCACTCGACCTTGTAAAAATCAATAGAACAATCATCTACTTCATCTGGCCTCCTCAACCAAACTATATTTCACTCTTATGCTAAACCTGACCAAATATTTTTGTGTGTCGCGACCTTTTTCATTGCTTCAAAGTCAAAGATAGCAAAACGACAAACGATCTCTACCTCAGCGTCAAAGCAAACCCAGGGATTACAAGACCAAGGACCTATTCCAGAACAAATGTGCTCTAGCACAGCTTCGCCCTTCCCACCCCGTCTCCTCAATCTGACTCAGTCTTTCTCCCAATCAATAGAACTCTGGAGCTAAATAGGGCCTCGTCCCAACAACCCTTCTTTCTTACCTACCATTGCTAATGGCAAGTGATCAAATTCCTTTCCAAAGTCGTCTATACCGCGGGCCTCGCTGCGTATCATTGCAACAGGCCGGTACCGAGCATGACAAGCAAACACTGTAAATCCTATCAGCCTTTCGCGCCACCAAACAAAATTTGCCCTTGGAAATTGCATTGCCCCTTTTCCCTTCGAGAAGACAGCTTTAATATTATTGAGCTGCAGAAGCCTTTAGTCACAAGGCCGTTCTAGAATACCTATATCGAAGCACACCTGTCAAGCTGGACTGACTCTTTGCTAGCTTTAACGAGCAACAGACTTGTAGTCGGTCTGCTGGATAGGATAATCGCTAACCCTGTTTTCCGATGGTCTCCAGCGCTCTACGCCCGAAGGTATGCATTTCCTGGATTCTCTTTGACTGAGGCTATCGCGTCGACGAGGCTGCGAATATGTCGACAACAGTAAGGAAATCCGTACAACAACATTTGAGTGAAAAGGCAGATATGAGGCTAATAAGCCTTTCGAAACGACCAAGCGACCTGCGCACATGGCGCTTTGTATTACAACTACCTAAGCAGTAGAAGTCGTTGCCCGGTTACAATCCCTGGGGCCTAAACAACAGAAGCGCACGTCGCCCAGACTCGCTGCCAAGAGCGCAGCGCCAGCCACACAGAGAAGACTATCCTGTCACCCTATCTTTAACTCTTTCGAAGCCTGCTTCGATTGTCGCTTCCCATCTTTGCGGAGGAGGCTATTCGAATGCGAACAAGCACGGGAGAAATGCAGTCAACGAGAGACATATCGTATCATCAGGTAAAGCTATTAGACAAATCCTTGAGTCCACGTGCTTGCTAACTCCAAGATACCCTCACGAATCTAGTTTGAAGGTTTCTGGGCGGCATGGAGGCAACGAAGAGGATCGGTTAACAAGTGTTTGAACATGTACTTACGCCATGCTTAGGTGATTTTCATCAGAAGGTTGATCAAGTCGCTGGACTGGCGAATATTGACAAGCTTTTGCCATAGTTGGTAGCTCGTCTCACCTATTTCGAATCTAATGTCACATACGAAAGAAAATTCCGCTTGCCTGGTTTTTTCTTCTTTCTAATCAAGCAAGTAAAGTATGAAACTCTACTCACTTAATATCTTGAGAATAGTCCATTCTCTCAAACAGAACCTCGTATTCAAGCTTCCTTAATTTGGCGGATGGCTTCGCTTGTCGAACAAACCACTTGGAAGCATGTTCTAAGCAGACATGTATCTGCACCCTTAAAAGAATCCTCTTCAACGACACTGAGCTCACTTAAAGCTAAAAGAGCCGGCCATTAAATGATTACCCTCAGAGGATATCCCCAAAATAAAAGCTGGAGAATTGGAGAGAGATCAGAATCATTCTGCGCTGCCATTTTTGGATTGGTTGTCATGAAGGAAAGTGTTATATGGTGTTTGAAACGTGGAAGACTTGCGGTGGTATAATTATTTGAGTGTTTGTCGACTATTTCCGGTTTGCGCAGTATTCGAGATTCCCTGAAACATTTTGAGCAAGAATAAGGGTTGAGGACGCGCTAGTGAAACAGAGACTTCCATGATACAGGCTATGGACCAGAACCTTGGCAATGGCATTGTCGATTCGGTGAAAAGCTATATCAAAACACCGTCCTCGGTGTAGTAGTATCTGCTGCCCGATTGGTTCTAGGGCTGAAGTCAGGTCGATTCCTCCCCTCAAATACCGGTCATGGCGACCTAACAACCAAAGAGTTCTGTTGAGTAAGACCCGTTCGTGTCAAGGTCTTGGTTTGGTCTGTGCTTTTCAGATAGAAGTCCCAAATCTCGAAATAGTCCCTAACGCAGCATACAGGCGGAGTTTGTTGGGTCTGCTGTCCTCGTTGCATATTGCCACCTCTCCTCGTGCCCCGAATTCCTCCAAATTACGCTTGCGTTTCTGCTCCCGTCACTAGTCCTCTTATTTTCAATGAAATATCTCCCAGTCCCTCAAATTCAAGATATAGATTAGCCTAATCATGAATATATAACTCGGGGTGTCGATGGCACTAGCTTCTGTTCATTGTAGGTAAGACTTCGCGGTGTTCTTTGTTGTGTGAGAAGTTGTATAGAAGAAGGTCTTAGCAAGAGGTGCATTCTAGGATATGTTGGTCCTGTTTGGTAGCGATCCTTGCCGTACAGACCAGCGTGTAGTGAGAACGATGACATGAGACTGACATCTCTTTGCTGTCATTCTCTTCCCAGTGGCCCGTGCACCCACTAGGAAACGCTTCTTTTAGCCCCTGAGCTCCTTCTACAATGCCCTTCGACATCAGTGTTAAAATCAAGACGACCATTCGTCCCTCCGAACAAAACATAGGGATATATCTCCTAGGTGTAGGATCTGTAGCATTCAAAGTTTTGGAATCTGCGCGCCGATGGTCTGTGGCTCGAAGCCAGTCACTGCCCTCCCTTATTTCCCAACTCCCTCAAACAGAACTCTTCTGAAAACACAGATATTGTTGTCCAGGCCCTTGTATTCCTCTTATATGTTCGTCCAATTAAGTAAATTCAATAATCGTAGGATCGAGAATTTTGATCGTAGTTTGAGAAAGGCTATTTCGTGGACATTGCCGCTCCTGCCCACCCTGTTCAACGCTGCTGCGGGTGCAAATGCTTCTGCCAGTGTGTCAGTACGACTCAATAATTTCTCAATATCATGAAAATGGTACGACTTAGGCGTTGTATTTGTACTGCTCTCCATAAAGAGGTTGTTGACTTCTTGGCAGATTCTTTTCAAAACCCCCTCGAACTATGTCGATGCTTCGTCCCAATCTAAACTACATAGGTAGTGTTTGTATATTATCTGACCTGGGGTATTCCTTGATGTCCCTTCATTCTCTTGTGATGCTCAAAGGTACGCACGATTTATCCCTGGTGGTGCTTTCCGACGTACCCTCAACAATGAATCTCGCAGGGCGCACGTCAGCACTTGAGCTCCAAGTAAATGTTCATGGACTGTGAGATTCTCGGGGCTTGTATCTCGAGCGCTTTCTGAGCATATGCTTCGTCTTGTTATCTATAATTAGATGAGTGTAAGCTGAAGTAATGGGGTGGAGTTGACATACCCAACTCTGGTGGTTTCCTTTTATGGCTGTCACTCTGAAAGTAATTCATTATGCGGCTACGAGGTTGGATACTATGATATTATATTCCTCTAACCTACGCCTGCAAAGCTCTGTACCGTATCAAACCCTATATCCTTCCTTCCCCGGCTTTATTTGAAACATTGTTGTTATATTCAGGAAGGTTTTCTAAATAGAATCATGGTATTTATTTACCTCGTCTCAGCGAATGAGAACTTGAGCAACCTTACGCTAGTAATTTGCCAAATTTTACGAGCTTCGCAAATCTATAAAGGCAGGCTGAGAATCTCCTTCGACACAACTTCTTTTCTTCTCCATACCAACTACGAGAAGATCTTGATCAACGTCAGGGCCATCCATCTACCCTGTATCTTCCTCTCTCAGGTTAAGGTACAACTCCTAATACGCCCTCTTTATTGTGAGTAACTCCTGCTGCACCTTTTTGTTTGTTTATCTCCTTGTTGTGGTGCACCGCAGCTTGACACCACAACATTATTCAACAACCACTTTATCTGCGACACCTACACGCCTTGGCCAAGCAGCATTACTGACGCTTCTTCCATAGCACGCATTCAACGTCATCAAAAACCTCGTGTCCCGTCAAGAAGTAAGTTATTGCTTCCCCCACTCAACCCTTACCTGAGATTCACTTATCAACACTTCCTTGATTCGCATATCTTTCCTTCGATCTATATTTTCTCTACAGAGTCAATCAACTTGGTCACATCGACGCGCAGCATCCGTACAATATCTCTTGACTTGGCCTTGCTGACTTCGATCTCTTTATACAGATACTTCTGTCAATCCAAAAGGTACGCCTCTTGTGCAACTCTTTGCGAGTATACAATTCGCTACCCTGCACCTTGCGCCTATTTGTATCACCTCTTTCATCACAACTCTACTCCTTGGCTCTCTCACCATTTATCTCTCCTCGTATTAACCACACTCTTAGGTTCATCAATCCTTCATCATGTCTGGATGGAGTGCACCTGCTACCGCTCCTAATTGGGGCGCACCGGCTCAGCCTGCGGATCCTGCCAACTCTTGGGGCGATCTAGCTCAGACTCCCGCCCGACAGGCTCCTCCTTCTAACTCCTGGGGTACATCTGACATGGCTGCGGCCCTTCCTGATGTCTCTGCTCCTGCGAATCCCACACCCACTGCTGAGACCACCGAAGGTGTCAAGAACCCACAAGACCATGGCTGGACTACCAAGCAACCTTACGACTACAATTCATACAACAAGTCCAATAAGGAGTACGATGAGGAACGTGCAGCTGCCAACGCTGGTGCCGCCGAGGGTGCTGCAGCTGAAGGTGTTACTCCTTTGGGGATCAACAACGACTTTACTGAAATTGGATGGGCTTCCGACGCTGCCCTCTACAACTTCCCCGAGGGAGATCTTGGTGAAATCGGTCCGGAGCATCATGAATTGGAGAAGATATTGTTCGGTAGTGAATTCCAGGTTCGCTCAGGAATTAAGTTTGACCGGTAAGTCTCAGCTAGATGCATATGAATTTAAACTAACTGTCCTTAGAATTACCAAGCTTGATGTCACTCAAGAGGGCAGTGTTCGTATTGCTCCTATTCGCAATTTCAAGGACGCTGGACTTCATCCTGCTATGTTGAAGAATGTGCAATTGGCAGGATACGATGTTCCCACTCCGATTCAGCAATATTGTTTGCCAGCCGTCTTCAAGGGCCACGATGTTGTTGCTTGTGCTCAAACAGGTAAGTTGATATCCATTGTCCTCCATGTCCTCCTTTTGAAGTTTCACTGCTAATCGTGAGTGGTTTTCAGGTTCCGGAAAGACTGCGGCCTTCTTGATCCCCATCTTATCTAAGCTTATGGGCAAGGCTAAGAAGCTTTCGGCTCCCCGCCCTAACCCTGCGACTTTCATCCATGGTGTCACTCCACCCGTTCGTGCTGAGCCGCTAGTCCTCATTGTCTGCCCCAGCCGTGAGCTCGCCACTCAGATCTTCAACGAGGCTCGTAGGTTCTGTTATCGTAGCATGCTTCGACCTGCCGTCATCTACGGTGGTGGCCCCGTCAGAGATCAGGCCATGCAGCTCGCCAAAGGCTGTGATGTCCTCATTGGCACCCCTGGTCGTCTCTGTGACTTCATTAGCAAGCCACACATTCTCACTCTACGCCGACTCAAATACATGGTCATTGATGAGGCCGATGAGATGCTTCATTCTGATTGGGAGCAGGAGCTTAAGCAAATCATGAGTGGTGGTGGTAAGTTTTCTTCCTCATTCGTCCCCTTAATTCTAATAAATCCTTTTATAGACCAAGAGGAGGGAAACATCAATTACTTGATGTTTTCTGCTACCTTCCCTAAGATTGCTCGCGATTTGGCCAAGGAACATCTTGCTCATGATCATGTTCGCATTCGTGTTGGTCGCGCTGGTTCATCTCACGTGAACATCAAACAAGACATCGTCTTCGTTGAGCCTCATATGAAGCGTCAAGCCCTTGTTGATTTGCTTCTCTCGACTCCCCCTGCCCGAACCATCATCTTTGTCAATAGTAAACGCTCTGCCGACGAGTTAGATGACTTTCTGTTCAACAGAGAGGATGGTGGTTTCCCGTGCGTTTCCATCCACTCTGACCGGACCCAACGTGAGCGTGAGGATTGTATTCGTGCATTCCGAAATGGCAAGGCTCCCATCTTGATTGCTACTGGTGTTTCTGCTCGAGGTCTTGATATTCACAATGTCATGCATGTCATTAACTATGATTTGCCTTCTCCGCAATTCGGTGGCATCGAGGAGTACACCCATCGAATTGGTACGTTCACATGTTCAATCTTGATGCATTTTCTGACACTGACTAGGTCGTACTGGTCGTATTGGCAACATGGGCTTGGCCACCAGCTTCTACAACGAAAAAGACGCCGATCTCGCTGAGCTTCTTACCAAGACATTGTTGGAGACTCAACAAGTTGTTCCTGACTTCCTCATGTCTTTCATTCCAGAGGGCTTTGCTGCTGATGGTTCGGGTGATCCCAACCTCTTGAAATTTGAGGCTGATTCCGATGATGGTGAGGAGAATGCTCAGTCGGCTGATTCCGGTGCTGGTGGATGGGGTGTTACAGCTCCTGCTGGTGATGCTCCGGCTGCTCCAGCTTGGGGTGCACCTGCAACTGAGCCTGTTGCTGCTGCTCCAGCTGCTACACCAGGCTTCGGTGCTCAGGCTCAGGCTCCTATTACCTCTCAACCTGCGCCCGCTACTTCTAGCTGGGGTTCTCAAGCTCCAGTTGCTCCTGGCCAACAGGCTACTCCTTCTAACTCCTGGGGTGCTCCGACTTCCGGTGGCTGGAACTCTGGTGCTGCCTGGTAAATTCTCTTTGGTTTATCAGCATAATTTCTATTCGTGGGCTTTCTCGTCTTTTCAAGACTACTAGATCGCGAGTTAGATTTTCTTGGCTGATTCTGGTTCTGGTTCTGGGTGGTGGTTGCTTCGTAATTCTGATATCTTCGGCATGGAGCTGTGGGAGGCATTGCACTGCGCGAAAAATCCATAGCTATGACGATTGATATTGGCAATTTCGTGTACATTAGAAAATTTCATCAATTTGCGTGCGAAAATTTGAGCTCTTTTAATAATAAATGTGATGGATGCCACTTCTTTGATAACTAATGATTTCTTGAAATTGTTGGATTCGGCAGCAAGCAAAATCGGCAAGAGAAATGGTAGTTTGCCGATCTTCAAAAATTTCCTCCCACCAAAACCCTACTTCTCTTGTCATCTTCGTCATAACTTAACCCTTTGCTACTTTCTCCTCCCATCTCACGATTACACCCTTTCGCCTTGCACTTGAATTGTGTTCCATTTTCACACCACCATGATACGCAACTCCCCTCCTCTCCCTTCCTCACTTTACCACAACCACTCAACAACTTCCGCACACTCGAGCCTCGAACCGCCTCTCCTTCACTCTCCCCACTCTCCCCTGCTTTCATCAAAGTCACCCCTCCAAACCCTTCCATCCAGCCCTTCCATCTCCAACCTCACTCCTTCACAAACAACCCCTCTAACCCAATACAACCTCCAATCCCAACTTTCAACAAGAGAATTCCTAAGTCCTTGCTCTTCCCAATTTCCACCCCTTCTCAAACACCGATCAAAATGTTTCCTCATCCTCACCATCATTACTCCCTAACTCCTCACAACTCTCCCACTCCTCCTCCTTTCCATTTGACCTAATTAGGAAGTCTTACCCACCAATAAACAAACAAAACTAGAATTATCAACTCACTCACTACCTAACCACCGATTCTAATGGATCCCCACCTAGCCTCTCCCCCTCCTTCACTTACCCTTCTTTTCTCGCACCATATATCGGCCTGCTACAATCTACACACACACCCTTCCCCTGCGCAACCATCAACAACCACGATATACAACACGCAACCTTGCGGCTCAAACCGAAAGTCCATTTCTACCTCGTGGGAGACTCATAAATTTAAGTTAATGTGAAGGAGATGAGAGAAATATGGAATGAAAGAAGAAGAGTTATTGCTCGCGGGATTGATTGAGGGTGATGCATGAGTGGGTGATTATGCTACGGAAATGATATGGATTGAGATAGGGTAAGGTAGGTATGAAGTTTTCGTATCCTCGATTTGCCCTGAACGCGTCACATGGTGAGATACATCTTCTTTTCACTACTGAGCGGATGACATTTCTGGTTGGAGACACTTGCATTATTGGGTGTTAATGGCAAAATTGTTCGATTTATAGACGTGATACCGCAATATCGGAAGAGAGAATCACCCAAGCTGAGCAGACGTTGTGAGAAAAGTTTTCATTCCTCATTAATAAACCACATCCCATGACCATCCCCAATCATCACCGTTCATTATTATGTACAATATTAATCTATTCACAAACGACTACCATGAGTATAATAGCAATAACAATGCTGAGGAAAACATGACGGCCAATATTCCATGTTATGAATCCACGCAAGTGAAACTAACAGGAGCGGACCGTGACAAGCGTCAACACATCAAACTAGACCGTAGTCAAGAGATGACGCTAACAGCTTGCCTAAAGATAAAAGTTTATGAAGGGGTATTATCGCAGACGGACCCAAGTGAAAATTCAGCCTGAGCATTTAAACAGCAGATGTGTGGTTGTGGCCAGTGCCAACGATACCAGTGTTATCCGTCGTGGTGTTTCCAGGTGCGATAGCTGAGGCTCCAGAGTTTTGAGCATCAGCGGTAGCAGCTGGGGTGTTATCATTGTTGGTGACGCCTTGAGCACTGTGGAAACCACCTTTTTCTCCATTGGTGTTGGGGACATCATCGTAGTCGCGGATGTGAAGGCCGAGAGTGGCAGGGTCGATATTACGGTGACCCCAGAGAAGTAATGCACCGAACACTGGCTTGGCGAGAATGTCAAGAACACCGTAGAAGACTGCTTCAGAGTCAGGGGCGATGACATTACCACCCTCGGAAAGACCCCAAGCAATTGGGTAAATGAACCAGAGGAAGATGGTCCAAACACCACAGATAATATAAGTTCGCTTAACTTGGGTGTTGATAGCACCGGCGTGTTTGTAACCAACGAAGACGACGTTCCATGCAATGAAGAGGAGTGCAACCATGGCGAAAACGTAGTATCCCCACTTGTAAGATGATGCCACAAGAGCCCCGACAAGACCGGTAACGACCATGACCTCGTCCATTAGAATGGTGTAGAAAATGGTGGGCCAGGGTAAGCCGCAGGTCAAGAGTAAATCGAGGAGAAGGAGCTAATCGATGTTAGACGCGTACAGGATGGTTTCTAGGGGAAGACCTACTGGAGTAGTGACAAACCAATCAATGTATCGAACGTAGAAGATCTCGCGGTACAGGCCAGAAACCTTTGGGCTTGAGCGTTGGAACTCGACTATAATTGAAGCATAGCCTAAGTTGGATGCCATGGTGAAGTAGGCAATGGAGGCAACCAACGTAATGGCAGCGGTGATGTAATGAAAGATTCGGTTTCGTCGGGGAACAGTAAAACTCAGACCGATAAAGACGAGGGTAGAAGTAGCCATGACAGCAGTGACGGCCCAGTACCAATCTGATCCATGTGTGGTGATGTTGATGTCGGATGTCGCTGGGTAGTGGAAGACGTTGGGGTTTGCGTTCAACGCGTCGTTTGCTCTCTTGGTGATGGCAGACATCTTGACTGACGTTGTCGAAGAATGCAAAGAGATTAGAGTTGTTTTATGTGATGAGATGCAAAAGAGCAAATGATCCTAACCAAAAAAGAAGAGGTTGATGGGCGATGAGGTGCACGAGGAAGAGTTGCGGATGGATGAAGAATAAAAAGAGAAGAGGGAGAAAGCGACGACGAGATGTATATGAGCTGGGGGTAGCTAGGTAAGGAAGGAGCGTAGTCACAGTATAATTGTTGACGTGCAACCACAAGAGTGCAGTGACGTTGTGGATGGAGAGTCCCTTTCCGTATTGGGTAGAGAGCGAAGATTTGGGAAGAGACTTTTACATTTTACATTTAGCTCAATGCTTGATTTTCATGGAGGCTTTCCTTAAGGGGACGACCACTTGAATCAAAGAGAGCGATATATTTCCCGCCGCTATCTATGTTTCATCTTCAAGGATAACGAATCGAGGAAGGTCGAGAGCTCTCCCAGCCCATGGACCCATTCCCGAAGTGGGAAAGTCTCCCCAAATCATCTCGTCCTTTGATATTGGGATTGGTAGTAGTTTGATACTCGGAGAGACATGGATCAAATTCTTTGATAACTCATGACTCTTTGCTCTGGTCCGAGTGACCCGAGAAGATTTGCATTTGCATTTGCACTCGTACTTGCAGAAGTTGCGGTGAAGTCATCGCCACGAGCAAGAGTCCATCAGATCTTCCTCCAATGCCTTTTCCCTATCCTTCTTGCATCAGAAGCCCACACTGACAGGAGGGTAGTCACCACCGTGTGTTCCCTTTGGTCTAACAGCGGTCAAATTTCCCTAGCTCTGGTGCAATCTACTGCGGCCTCATCTAAACGAAAGGCACTGGCAGACGCGTTGATACACTGATGGGTCACTTGATACTTCAGACGTTCATTAATCCCCAGACCAAACTCGTTGTTCTCTAGTGATGTTCGTAGTATTTTCAGTCTTGACGCGACTTTGAAATGCCATGCAGGGATGTATTACTAGCTCATATTCTGGCCAGCCACCTTGTGCTGTCGCATCGACCATGAGATCCTTGACTGTTGCTCCAACGTGGATTGCAGACAACAGGTTCTCATGCAATAGCAAGGGCTGAAGCATTTGATACCTTGCGATCCTGACTCCCATGGACGCATGAGAAAATTCCTCTCCATCGACGTCCCATTTCAGCCTCATCTTCAACGCCACGATCTCAAGCGAGGATCAAGCATTTGCAAATCTCAAGCCACGGCCCACAAACCCATGTCTAGGACCTTGCTCTCCAACGGCGCTGTCTAGCTCGATCTCCAAGAATATGGCAATCTCAAACGTCAACATTCTGGATACGAGGTCGTGTCCGCGCCGGTTTGCCCAATAAGATTACATAGTCTCACTAATTCCTGTGCAACAGCCAGTCGCTGGCGACACCAGGTTCGAAGACTCGATATCTACCTTAATTCAGATACGAAGTTCCCAGTGAGACTCCGCTCTGTCAAGCAACTCCTCTTTTCTACCGTGAACACATGATCCGTTTTGTATTCACCGATCATCCTCCCCCTCCCCAAAATGATCGAGATAATCACAGTACAGCTCTTTCTTCACAACAACAAATCAACTTACTTAGCACGCGGCATTCAAACGGCATCCACACCAAGCTCGAATATCACCTACGTCATCAGCGTCCAAGCTCCCAGCGCTTCCCCAACTCATTAACTAAGATAACGATAGGAGCACGCCTCCGGTCACGAAAAGAACTATCATGGCCATCTCCACCTTACCAACATCTGGGCCTTTTGATCCTCGATATCAAATCTCTTTCCCAGACTTTCCCCACTTATGAACATTTAACGCCTAACATCTTCGGATACAACCGGTCTATCTCCATGGATTTCATCTAATTTCCATGCTTTCTGCATGTTAGTTGGAGACAAGGTAAATGCGGAATCATGCATATAGCGTTACATTCGATCTTCGGCGCTTTCCCTAAAGCTCAAAATTTTAGCCTTGCCACTTTAGACTCATAAATTGAGAAATTTAGAGCTGTTTCTGAGGCCGAAGATACCGAGATGACATGCCTTAGGTCTGACGAAAGTGTTTTAGACTTTTTGAATGAGACATCGGTTAGACATACCTTGTGCTAAGAGTTGGGGCTGGCTGCTTTTAGATGAGTGGTTCTCGTTGCTGCTTCATTCCTTTAGTTCTTGAGCTGGGGAGATGGTGAGATGGTGGATGAGAAGTGGGGAGGGGTACATGTGATTTGAAGTCAGGTGTTTAGTGCTTAGAAAATTGGGGTCTGTTTGCTCTACCTACATTATTGTATCTGATATTGAAGCACAATATCGTGAAGCAAAAATCACCACCTCCCCTCAACAAACCTTCCACTTCCCCACCCTCCCTTCTCCTTCCCTTTCCCATCCCACCCAACAACCAACCCCGTATTAATATACAACATCGTAATTCCCAACACCACAGACGCCAATACCCAAATCCCTACATTACTCAAAATCGCTACTTCCTTCCTCACCTGATCAATCTCTCTCGTTCCCTTCCCCTGCCTCACCCCTTGGCCACTCACTACGCTATCTTTCCCCTCCCACGGGACCCTGACACTCCTATCATTTAATATCTGCTCTGTAGTGATCTTTGAGCCTGCCAATACGATAGGTACACCGGTACCAGGATGCGTAGATGCGCCGACGAAATACACGCCTTTGATATTAGGATGTTTGGTTTTCGGTCGGAAAGCCAAAACGTTAAAGAACGAATGTGATAATCCTAAGATAGACCCCTTGTCCAGATTAAACGTTGATTCCCAGCTTGTAGGCGTGTTGAGTTCTTCGTGCGTTATTAGATTTTGGAGGGGTGCACAACCGGTTCGGGATTCGATTGTAGAGAGGATTGTTTGGCGTGCTGATGCTACGATGCTTTCCCAGTCTTGTTCGGCTTTGAGGGGGATCCCGGCACCGGATGTTGCGGTAGGATCACCATAGGGTGCGGAGGAGGTGGATGAGTTGAGGAGGTGTCCTACGGGAACAAGGACTACGAGTGCGTCTTTTCCTGGAGGTGCAGCGGTGGGATCGATTCGTGAAGGGACGTTGACGTAGAAAGATGGTTCCCGTGGGATGCTTTGACGGTCGAAGATCGAGTCGAAGGATTCGCGGTACTCGTCCGCGAGGAAGATGTTGTGGGTTTTGAGTTGTGGGACGGTTTGGGAGAGGGACCAGTAGAAGGAGATGGAGCTGCAGGAGCCGGCGCGTTTTTGGAGGGATTTTGCGTAGGTTTGGGAGTTGGAGGTGGGGAAGAGGTTGTTGTAGGCGTAGACTAGGTCGGCATTTATGATAACGAGGTCGGAGGCAAGGGTTTCGCCTGTGGAGAGTTGAACGCCTGTTGTCTTTGACCCGTCCGGAGTGGTGAGGATGGAAGTTATGGGACTATTGAGGCGGACGGTAACGCCTGATCTTTCGCAGATTCGCACGAGGGCAGCTACAACGGCGTGGAAACCTCCAACTGGGTACCAGATCCCTTCTGCTAATTCCGTATATTGAAGTAATGAATATGTACCTGGTGCATCAAACGGAGACATGCCCATATACATACTGCCAAATGTGAAGACTCTCCTCAGTCTCTCGGTCCAGAAGTACTTTGCCGCTCGCGAATATATGCTTTCGAAAGGGTGTAGAGCAAATAGGTGGACTAGGAAGCTTGGCCGCAGAAGGTTGAATATCGACGTGAAATTCTTATGCAGAACCTCCCTCACACTAAGCTCATAATGTCTATGCGCCTCTCCAAGCCATTCCAGATACCTCTCAAAACCCGCCTTGCCCTCCCATTTCTCAATCTCCCTCTTCATAACACTCGTATCTGAGCTCAACTCAAAGCTCTCCCCATCCCCAAACCACAGGTTATAATTTGGCTCGCATTTTAACAATTCGACTCCTTCAGCTTCTAGAGAGGTTTCGAGGTCGTGGAATGTTTCTTTAAAGAGCTTGGGAAGGAGAAGGAGGGATGGCCCTTGGTCGAATCGATACCCTTCGTGGTGGATTAAGCTGCAGCGTCCGCCAGTGAAGTTATTCTTCTCGAGAACTGTGACAGAGTACCCGGCTTTGGTAAGTCTTGCTGCGGTGGCTATGCCACCAACTCCTGCGCCTAAATGGCCTGTTAGTTATGATAGAACAGTGTAAGGATCATGGAGGGGTAATCTGAGCTTACCAACGACAATGGCAGTCTTCTGCTTTTCCTTCGACGCCATTGAAGGGAGAATTTGAAGTGTAAAACTGCGCAGTACAATGACTGGCAGTAAAAATATCTTGATTCACATGTTGGACCTGTTGAACTTCTAGTGCATCTAGAGGAAGATGTTAGCTTCCGTCTCGGTTGGTCGAATCATGACGATCGATGTTGCTTGACATGCATGCAGCCGCAGGGATCACTAGATGGTCTGATCACAATAAGATTGGGGTTGCTTTTGAGAAAGTCTTTAATCATTATGGATTATGGCAAAATCTATGGTCTATGGTATCTTCAAAGTCTATCCTTCATTTAAAGCCCTCCAAGCGACTTTTAACCTCCTCAATTTGGGCACGGTAGCTTTCCCCTCCCGCGCAATGTACCCTTTTTTTTGCAGTACCTTGCCGATTTCCATATAGCTCTCAACAGCTACTCTCATTGGTGCTCTTGCGTCAACAGGTAATTCTTCCATGGCACCATGTGCCTCTTGATATGCTTTAAACGCCTTGCCCAGCAGTCTACTCCGCAGTGGTTCAATCACAGAATCGTCTGGCTTCTCGAGGACATCTTGCGCAGTTATTGTCTCTTCCTTAAGCCAAGTCGTCGGGAGATAGACCCGTCCAATTTTTGCATCGGTCAAAATATCCCGAGCGATGTTCACATACTGCAACGCGATGCCCATCCTGCCGCCAGCTCGTACCAAATGCTCTCGCGAGTGGACGGTAGTGGAAGTGTACGTATGATAGAACACTAACTCTAGACATAACTCTGCTACTGTACCAGCAACTCTAGCCGCGTATACCTCTAAATCGTGCTCGTTCTCAATCGGAAAGACGCGCAGTTTCTCTGAGAATTCACCCTCATTATGAAATTCGAGGTCCGTCCTAAAGCCTTCTAGTAGATCATATAGCGGTCCAAATGAAAGCAGATGGGTTGGTAGCAGACGAAGAGCTGATTGAACAGAAACCGGAAAATTCTCTGAAATATATGAGTGGACATTTGGTTGCTTCGATATAATCTTAGCTTCTTTGGATGCATAGGCCAAGTTTAGATAGTGAGTAAGTTTCGATATCCATTCACGAGCTTCTGCTTCTGTATCTGCATTGTCAACGAGATCATCGGCAACCCGACAGAAGGAGTACCTATCGTTGGTCAGTAAAGCTATATTGAGAGAAATTGCCTAACTTACAACAAGGTAAGGTCAATCCGAAGGCGGCCGGAGAAGACCGAGCTGGCCAGATAGAAGCTCCTGCTCTTCTTCCGAAGTCTTACGACCGCCTGCTGGATCCCCTTGATTCTCTCAGTATCGTATTTGGAGCCATCTGTAAGAAGTGCTTGTACTAGCAAGACTGGTGATGGCAATTCTGAGACTTTGGGAAACAGTCTTGGGAAAGTCAATAGAATCGCCATTGCATTATCAAATGCGACGAGCCCAAAGACGATCAGCGTGTTGGTAGCGACGAAGAAAATTGCCTCCTCAATCTCGAGTCCATCCCACAGGTGTATGCCAAGTTTAGTTCCTGATTCGATAGTCCACGTTCCCCTTCTCAGCGCCAAGGTATCGACAACCCAGAGATATACAGTCGGCAAAGCAATAGGTAGGAAAGTGTTGCTAGATGGAAGGCCGACCAGGAACTGGTACGAGAGTGTCCACAGCAGAAGCGCGAATGGTCCCGCCCACGCCAATATCAATCCCAAATATGTTCCTTTGCCTCCTTTCCAGACCAGTCCAGCTCCAACTAGGATGGCCGAGGCCAACAGAACTTGTCCCGCATTTCTTTGTGATTTGAAAGCAACGGCTTCGTTGCGATCTGTTCGGGCAACCAGGTAACTTGAGTGTAGCACAGGTTTGCTCAAGACGAGATAAAGGAGAGTTGTATTGTAGGTCTGTATCACGAAGAAGAACACCTCTTCAGCCGGTATGGAGAACAGGGTCGGTCCAACGATCACGCTTGGCGGGTAAGTCCATACTTTGCGCTGGATAAGGAATGAGTCCCAGGGAAGGGTAGAAACGACCGCAATGGCAATGAGAAAGAAGATCTTGTATAGATCAATGCGATTGAGGAAGGGCCGGTAAAGGAGTGTTAGGGCAATGGCTGGCGGTATGGTGTATTTCAGGTGCCTGGATTACAATGAGCATTGTTCCGAACTGCGGGACCGGGAGGTACGAACACCAAAGCATAATCGTAGCCCATTCTGGTGCCAATTGAATTGAGGAAGATCACCTTATGTCTCTACCTTCTTAAAGATCACGACATCTCAGACATCACAAATACCGAAGATTGAAGGCGACGTGGAGTGAGTGGTAGAACACCTGCAACATTATACGAGAGTGTCGTGAGGTTCTGAAGTGTCAGGAATGGGGCGAGGCTGTCCCCCGAAGATCCCAGCCACTTTTTCCAAGTTGAAGGAATCAGCCAACCACAACTCAGTGCCTGAATTGTGTACAGATGAGGCGAATCAGCTGATGTTTGGTGGGATGTTGTGTCTCCTTTGGAGCGGCGAGATGAAATTGTAGCCGAGTTCTCGACTACCTACTGAGAGTACTAGGACTAGTAAACACTTCTAAATTGCCCCAGTCGATGACGTGGTGTATCAACAATTACAATCTTAAAAGCGGCAAGAGAAAGGTTGAGGGAAGTTATTCCTTATTTATCCTCGATTCATAATTCCATGTTCAGTCTCCATTCGTCTTAGCTTTGAACTTGCGATCTCAGTGTTGATCAAAGCTCCAGAACCTTGTGAAATAGAAAAATGTACAGGGATGAGGTGCAGAAATGCAAAGATCCCTGCTTAGGAAAGAGCGTGGGCCAACTCCTCCATCGTCACTGAATTTCAAGCCAAAAAACACTTGTCGTCATATCACAAGTAGCTCAAAGCATGATATCTCCGTCAGAGCTTTGTCTGGGTGCAAGTGCAGCAGGCAATTCCAAAATGCTCCAGACCAATTTTTTCAAAGCCGACGAGGCTCCCGAGAAGTCCCTCTTCAGAGCCTTAGACTCATTTCATCATAGCTAATTGCCATCGCAAATGCTGTCCCTAGGCATATTTTCATAGCTCCGAATATCCGCTATTGTGTGTATTGTTTTGATACAACTTGGATATTCACATCTTTGCCTTCCATATTCCTCTATTCCATATGTTGACGCCGGCGACGTTACACTTCCTGCTCTGTCCTGGTCGCACTCATGACTTCAGTCAATGAGAAACAGAGCAAGTCAAGCAAACCTCATCCTTACCTCCATGGAAACTTCGCACCTATTGATCGAGTACAACCTCTCACAGCTTGCTCTTTTACCGGTTCGATACCTGAAGAACTCGCAGGCGGCGAGTATGTTCGGAATGGGGGAAACCCAGTATCAAACGAAGATTTGGGACGAGACGCTCACTGGTTCGATGGAGATGGAATGCTGAGTGGAGTTGCATTCAGGAGGAGAAAGGATGGAACAATACAGCCAGAGTTCGTCAATCAATACATCTTTACGGATATGTATCTTTCAAGTGTCACCACACCTTCACTTCGAATTCCGATTCTTCCAAGTATAGCGACTTTAGTCAACCCCTTGTCGACCCTGCTCATCATCATTCTCCGGATTTTTCGAACAATATTCCTCGTCATTCTTTCCAACCTGCCAGCCTCTGAACAAATAATCAAGAAGCTCAGCGTTGCGAATACTGGTCTTTTGTACCATGACGGAAGAGCTTTGGCGACCTGTGAAAGCGGACCACCCATGCGAATATTACTACCTAGCTTGGAGACTGTCGGATGGTTTGATGGCGACAGAGCAGAAGGCGAGCCTCTAGCAGAAGGACTGTCTGGTAACAAATTTGGAGGCGATGGCCTGTTGAGCTTCATGAAGGAATGGACGACTGCACACCCACGGGTTGATCCCGTAACGAACGAGCTAATACTTTTCCATTCCACATTTATCGCGCCATTTGTGAACTACTCGGTCATACCCAGTACACAACACACATCTTCCGCTGCAGCGACGCGACTCGTTACCGCAGCTGTCCCTGGCATCAAATCGCCAAAAATGATGCACGATTTTGGGGTCTCATTGCACCATACTGTCATCATGGATCTCCCCCTATCACTTGATCCGAGAAATCTGATGAGAAATCTGCCAGTGGTTTCATATGATCCTTCAGGACGGTCACGGTTTGGTGTCTTCCCCAGATGGCACCCTGAAGCTGTTCGCTGGTTTGAGACCAATCCATGTTGCATTTTTCACACCGCGAATACGTGGGATGAAATCTGCATCGATCCCTATACCAAGGAAGAAGAGACCACAGCAGTGAACATGCTTGCGTGTCGCCTTACAAGCGCGACACTCGTCTATAGCGCCGGAGATATAGCTGCACCTGCCCCCAAACACACTACCAGCGATCAGTACCCAGCAGAAGAGGAGCAATGCCGACTCTACTACTATCGCTTCTCTTTATCAGGGTCTAGAAATCTTATCACTCACCAATTTGCTCTCTCCTCCATCCCATTCGAATTCCCATCTCTTCGAGACTCCGCATCAATGAGCTCCGCACGCTATATCTATGGATGCTCAGTCTCGGATAGTAGCTTCGGCGCAGCTCTTGGTCGAGCTGTTAAGATCGACTCCCTCGTCAAGATAGACGCTATCTCTCTCATCGCTCGAGCAGAGCGAAAAACTCCGATGCCAATTATAGACTGCGTCGATAACCGGTCCATCTCTGAGATTCTCGGGTCCAAAGACCCAAACGATCCCATCAAAGCTTTCAAGCTCCCTCCCGGGGTTTATGCTCAAGAATCAAGATTTGTTCCTCGTGAGAATGGGGTATCTGAAGATGATGGATGGATATTGTCCTATGTTTTTGATGAGAGTCAACTTGACGAGAATGGAATGGCGGGTCCTTCTGCGAAAAGTGAACTATGGGTGATAGAGGCAAAATCGATGAAGGAAGTTGTTTGCAAAGTCAAACTTCCGCAAAGAGTGCCCTATGGGCTGCATGGGAATTGGTTCAGCGAAGAAGAGATCCAGAACCAACGGTCCGTCGAGACAATCCGGCATCTTCCTATTCCCAAGGGCAAGATCCTCGATGAGGCCGAAGAGGAACAAAGTGTATGGATGCAAGCTTGGCTGGAAGCAAGGAACTGGATGCTGGGCGCTGTGGGATGATTGATGTTTTAATATGGGTCGGTTGGTTTTGCTTGTTCAGCGTTTGTACAAATATGGAATTGCATTGGGAGGCGTTACACATCATGAGGTTTTCTCCTGGCAAAATACCCATTTGCATCAGTGTACAGAATTCATGGATTGGATACGATAGAAGGAGGGATAACGACATAAGTCTACGTTCAATAAATAATACTTAATTGGACACCCCTTTTTAACTGTCTGACGTCCACAATCGATTTCTTCTTCAGTGCTCCGGCTCGACATCCACAAGATCAAATTTTAAAAACAAAACTTAAAGTCGTCCTTTCCTGGGGCCATAAAATATCAGAAAAAAACCAATCTAAGAAGAAAAGTCCGGGACTTGACGTAGAAGAGGATCACGTGTCTGGGGAAATCCCTGCCCTTGCCCGGGAGACTCACTTCTAACATCGAGAGTCGTAAGAACCATCAACGATATTTTTCTTTCGAATAACTCAACTACTCATGCTGCCTTCGCTCAGGAGTACTCTCCCTTCATCAGCACCTTCATCACCCATGGCGATATCACAGGCTTTCAAGTCAGTCATTACTCGCAATGCCTTTCACCCTGACTTCTCAATATCCTTCAACAGAGGCCGTAGCGACTCTCAGCTGCCAGAAGAAAGTAGGCGTATTCCCCTCTTTGTCTTCGATCTCCTAAATCAAAACGATAATGATACTCGGCGTTGAGGCAGAGCCCTACACGATCGAGCACAGGACCCTCGAATCAACACGCCCTTGTGTAGATACAAGAACAATCAGGGAAGCAGGATAGACATTATGAACACATAAATGCTTTGGGAATACGAGGGAGATAAGTTGGCAGATAGATGAACGAAGGGTGTGTTGCAATTCGACACAACGCCAGAGTCCTGGAATGGAGGAATAACTGGATGCGTCGATCTCGAGGGTTTCAAAAACACTGGCCAACTTCAGGTGAGGCTTCTACCGAGTCCTGCACATATCTTAAGGGCGAGCTTTTGTTCGAGACTGGTGGTTGAGGACGGAGGAAAATTTGTCAATGACAAGGCTGTGGGAAGGCTGGATATTTTATACTCGCAGCAAAGCGTGGAGTGGTTAGTGTGCCTCTCAGGAGACAGAATTTATGCAATGACTGCGGACCTTGACTTGTTAGGCAGTACTTGAAGTCATGATCGCATAGTTCTCAAAGTTCTGGCACCGAATAAAGGAGTGGTGACTGATCACGCGCATTATCACGAAAACTCGTATTCAATCTGTTATTTTTTGTTGATAATCATCATTGGGTGAAACGTATTCTTATCTTCTAGTGTGGACTTTTATTTGGCTTGCTGGCTGCCTTCGGTGCCAAAAGTCTGGCACATATTCGTCATGCGTTGGGCCTACCAAGGTACCCTGTCAGGCTCCCCCACATCCGTTCACAGCCTTACTCTTGCAAAATTGATCACACCTACACTTGTCAGCTTTCTAGACTTCCCCAAGAACTCTATGTAGGGCAGGGCCACTATTCCGCCGTACAGCCTGATATCTCTACATTTATTGAAGAAAGCAGTCTTTCAGACTGAGTGAATCTCATCAATTCAGAACGACCCCATAATCTCAACTAGAACGCGGTTTGTTCAACTGATCGCTGCACAATGTTCAGCATGGCTCAATCACAGAACTATGGAGCGGGGGCTGAACCGGATATGTCGCTCCTGAATGAACTCTACGAGGAGATTGAGAGGAACCCGCCAGCAATCGAAGCACGCAAATTACTCATCGAGCAGTATATGGCTGCAGGGTGGGGAGAAGCTGCCCATGATGCTGCTCAGGAGTTATCGCAGCTAGCACCTGGCGATTCGGAAGCGGTGGCATTACTTCTCTTGCTTAAAGACAGTGGGAAACAAAATGCACCGCCGCCAGCTTACACTCCTTCAACCCCTTCTCCACGGCCATCTCCTTCAAGAACCTCATTTATGCGTCGCGGCTTTCGGGCTTCCTCCCCTTCACTTCCGAAGAATAAAGAATTGGGCAAGAAACAATTACTCGAAGGTTACGAAGCATTACTTGACCAAGCCAAGTCTTTGTTACGAGAGACGACTCTTTTACGAGATTTGACCAAACAAAACGATGAACCCGCTACAACGTCCACTGGGTCCTCGATCCTGAATGTATTAGGTTCATTCTTCTCGAGCAGCAGGAAGAAAGATAATTCCGTCTCTCAACGTTTCGAGAAACACATTCCCGATCTCGTTGCAATAGCTGATGGCCGCGTCAGTTCAGTGGTTCGAGTGCGACAACCAGCCAGCGTTCGTACTGTATCGCGTGCGATGGAGGCAAAACCAGATGAGGCTGTGGATATCGCATTCAAAGATCTAGAAGACATGGCCCGATGGCTGAGTTCGCCGAGTAACACTGACTCGCCTTTGGATAATGATGGGGTTCGCGAGGCTCTAGTCAAACGCGTTGGGACTTTGGCTGCCGCTCTTCCCGAGAAATTGAAGCCTCACGCTTCTACTGCACTGATGCACGTCGAACACGAAGTACTAAGGAAAAAATACATTGGCGGGGATACTACCATGCTTGGAGACGAAGTCAGCGATATCCCTCGAGCGAATTTCTTAGTGACCGAGGACGGATATCCTTGGGATATTGAAGAATTAGCTCAAGCTATATCAAGCAACGGAGGAGTAATGCGAAATCCCCTCAGCCATCAAATGTTTACGACGAACGATATTCGAGCAATCGTTCAGCATCCAAAGGGCAAGCACCTTGCAGCGATGGATATTGAGCAGAAAAAGCTAAAGTTAGGGGTTAGGCCCGCCACTATCGATCAGCTCGACAAATTACAATTGGTCTTAATGGCCGATCAGAGTGCCGACCAAATCCCCTCACGCCACGCAGTCGATGATTTCATGGCGTTTTTGGCAACTTTACCTATGGCAGAACAAAAGGCCCTGGAAAAATTGAGGGTCCCGGCGGTGGATAGT
>Ga0182030_10007931_pt1 | contig 22082 bp, 25 predicted proteins | sample 812S3MmetaG_FD_121299 | JGI IMG/M metagenome (GOLD analysis project Ga0182030, IMG submission 121299) | Permafrost microbial communities from Stordalen Mire, Sweden - 812S3M metaG (Illumina Assembly) | ecosystem: Environmental > Terrestrial > Soil > Wetlands > Permafrost | place: Sweden... | reverse complement strand
GGAGAGCTGGGGAAAATGTGATATTTTCACAGCCTGAGGAACAAAGAAGTAAGGAAGTACGATAACACAGCTTTGTGCCTCCATTTTGTTTTTAACATACAGACAACAGGGTAGCAGCATATTACATTGCTTCAATAAGATAAATTAATCAACGCTACACAGAAACTGCATTTTACACGGATTGCTCATCTCTCAAAGCTTGGGTCGAAACCTCTTATCCAACCTAATCTTCTCCCCATACCTCAACAACAAAAATGGCACCGGCGTAAATACCACCGCCACTCCCGCCAGTAACGTATTTCCCCACCCCAGACCCAGCCTTCTATACATCGGGGGCCCCGCTACTGGCAGTACCGTCCCAAAAATTGATCGTACAACAGTGTTCACAGCTATAGCACTAGCAGCATAAATATTAAACGTATCAATTAGATACATCTGAATCGGCAAAAACACGAACAGTATTCCAAGACCTACGAATCCGGTACCAATGATGGGAACAATCCAGTGGGTATGTTTGTCTGCAGACCAGCCATACCACACTAGTCCGATTGGGACTAAGAAACCTCCGATTACGAGAGGCGGGAGGCGGTCTTCGGGTTTATGGGAACCGTGTTTGGCTTTTTGAGCAGCGAGGTAGCGATCCGAGAAGCGACCCACGGCGATTTGGCCGATGATGAAACCGATGCCGAGTCCCAGGTATGCAAGTCCAGCTTGGCCGGTATTGAAGCCGTATTGGCCTTCGAATACCTCTGTGAAAGTTGTGAATAGGAAATACATGTAACCGTAGACTAGTGAGGTATAGAGCGCCATTATCTGGGCGATGGGGGATCGGATGAGCATTTTGCTGGGTCGGATTAGAGCAGTTTGAATGCGACTTAATGTCGTGACACCGGTGTCCATTATGGATCTGAGGTTGTGATTGCCGGTCTCTTTTCGTAGGCGTTTGGCCTTGAGTTGTAAGATGCGGGGCCCGTAGGTCTCGGGGAGGAAGATAAAGCAACATATGGTAAAGAATCCTTGCAGGATAGCGGTCAAATAGAAAGTCCATCGCCATCCCTTAGCCATAGAGAGATAACCACCGATGACTGGCGCGATGACAGGTCCGGCCAGGGGGCCAATTGTCCAGATAGTGAGGGCGGTTCCGCGTCTCGCAGGAGGCATAATGTCGGCGATAAAGCCCCCGCCTAGAGTGATTGCTACACAGCCCATCAAGCCCGCGAGGAAGCGGAAGATGATGAGCATTCCCACATTTACACTGACCCCGCAGATGACGGTAAATATGACGAACCCAATGTTGGTAATATGGGTGATTGGCGCGCGGCCGTACTGCTCTCCCAATGGGGTCAAGAATAGGGGCCCAAAGATGAAGGCGACGATGAAGACAGAAACGAGAAAAGAGCCGAGCGACTTGTTGGTGACGTTGAAGTCGGCCATTGTTTGCGGGACTGCTGGGGCGAAGATAGTAGGGGCCATAGAGCTGCATTCAATGATATGTTAGCTAATTAGGAAGAGGATCTTGAGTATTTCAAATTATATCTGGGCACATACACGACCCAAGAAATGCAGGAAACAACGGTAACGGTTTTCCACTTTTTGTGTTCTGTCCAATTCATGGGATTGGCTGGGTCATCGGGTCCATCCCAATCAACAAGGTTTGGGTCGACTTGGGGCTCAATAACAACATCCTGCTCCTCGATGTCCTCTTTGCCATTTTTCAGAGCGTTTTTCTCGATATCATCTGAGATGACATCAATCTCCCATTGATTCTCAGTGGACTTGCGGGGCGCTTCGCTAGTCATATCAACCCTAGAATGCGCCACGCAATACCAAGCAACTGATGAGTAAAATAGAAAAGTGTGAAGGATCAAGAAGATGAGTGGATGGTTTAAAAGATGTAGGTAACCATCACGTGCTGACTCGGTGTTAGAAGGAGATAGGGTATTATTAAAAACCTAAGCTGAGCAAGGCAGGGATGGGGAAGAGATGGGAATGCTCTGACTCGAAACGGTGATAACACAGCTATCCCACAGATGATTGATTATACCCGAGCCTATCCCACGGTATTGATCAGCGCTAAGTAAACGACTCGTTGTATTGATACGCGGAGATGAACGCAAGAGAAGGAAAATATCGAGCAACAAGGATCTGTTGGTGGTGTCTTGAAGATTGCGCTGGGAAGCTGTTGATTGATAACGAAGCTTGAAAGTGCTAGGTTTCTCCCACTTTTGAGACGGAAATAGTTCATCTTTTTGCGATGTTTCCGTCCCAAAGCGTAAAGGTTGAATGATCGGGGAGAATGTAGGGAATATAACACGACCAAGCTGCAGGGAAGGATGCTAGAAGGGATCGTTTGCAATCTATTCTCCTTCTCTAGTGATACATTGCAATTAGTATATACGGTGAGATCTATCCTCTCCAACCAGCCTTGTAGATTTATAGTGTCTTGTGGTCTATGACCAAGAGATGCTGGGGGGCTATTAGCAGGAAATGAGAAGAACTTAAGATGCGCACTTACTAAAGCATGATTCCGGCACCAGCGGCCATAGCTACGAACTGCTGGGCCGTCTTCCTCAACTCCAAGCCCCTGTCTTTCCCAGTCTCTAAGAGCTCTGGGATAACAGCCACAGTGCCGACATACAAGAACGTGCCAGCTGTGAAGGGCAATAACATATCGCCCCAGCCGAGACTGGTTCCCATGAGTCCTTCTGTCCTTCCTAGATCTCCACTCCCACCACTTCCCCCATATTCCTGCACCGCGATCCCAATCAGGGTCCCTAGCAAAGCTCCAAGGGCAGTGACAAACTGGGCGCCCATTGCTGCTCGTTTCGAGAAACCAGACTGGATTAACAACGCAAAATCTCCTACTTCGTGGGGTATCTCGTGGAAGAACACCGCAACAGTAGTAGTCGCTCCAATTGTAGGAGAAGCGTAGAAGGAAGATGACATCGCCAAACCATCCGTGATATTATGGGTGAAATCCGCACTGTACTCATTAGTCTAGTCCACCCAAGCAGCCTGAACACGCACATTAGATTTAAATATCCAGCCAGCTTAACACTAGCACTAATCTCCTTCTCTGCCTTCACAACTACCAACTCAGTTTTCCCATTCTCGTCCTTCTTACTCCTAGATCTAGTACTCTTCGCGGGCGACGCCTCCAACGCGCTCGTCGTCCCACTTGGCTTCACGACCTCAATCTCTTGCCCATGTAAATGATCATGTCCGCCCTCTCCGCCAGTTGCAATCCGCAGTCCTTTATCCATAGCCACGAAAGTGACAAAACCAACCATAATCGCGACACCGAGTAACAGATTCCTGTTTGGCTCTACGAGCACGAATCGCACATGTTCGGGGCTATCCTCCCCAAGAAATATCTCGGGTAGAAGATGGAATAATGTATCACCCAGTAATCCACCGACTGCGAACGCGACCATAACGGAGAGACTCGAAGGATCGATATTCGGAGGACATAACGCGAGGAGGAAATTGGGAGGGCCGGAGATGTAAAGGGTCGCGAGGAGAGCATTGACGGCTGGGGATCCAGGGAAGAGGACTGCGAATATGCGCGAGGTGAAGGTCGAGGTTTGTGGAGAAGTAGATAGTTTGTAGTTATTGAGGTCTTGAACGAGCGCACAGTCCTATGGTGGGGTTAGTTTCACGACGCAGGGGTCCTGGGTGGTCGCGTATGAGGTACCTGGAGTTTCTCCTCGATTTCGGGCACGCTCATGGCTGCAATGGAGGCGGCATGTTTTTCAGCATACACGCATGCAATCGCGAAGGCAATGAGGATTGCCACGCGACGTGGTTGGAAGATTGCCATTGTGATGTTGTGGAGCGAGAGTGGGAGTGGGAGAGAAAGGAGAGGCGTGAAGAAATCTGAGCTGACTAGCTAGCGCGTCGGCATCGACACCCTACTTTGAACAACTTCAATATCTACCATGATATGCCTCTGCGCAGAAGTCGGTCTCTACATATCAGCCAAGTAGTCTTGAAATGTTAATCTCAAGATTATTGCCGTGTTAGAAGTGCAGCCGCGGATGTAAACCTTCACGTTAACCGTCACCAGAATTGACATTGAGCAATTGTGTAGTAGGAAGACTCACCTATTTGGCTATTTCCACTGCTTGGGAACCAAAAGTTGAGCTTTAACTTTCATTTTCAGACTTAATGATCGAGAGCTCCTGTGTCGCCTCATTCCGCTTTGAGGAAGGAATGCAGGCAGTGACAACACAGGCAAGTAATCTGGGTTGAATGATTATATATTAAAAATTGAGTAAGCTACTGAATATCTAGTCTCCAAGCTTCTACGACCTCTCAAGTGTTGTATTGATGGTTAACCATGACCCTTGCCATATCCTTCACAAATCAGCATTCTGATTCACATCCTTGTCTCCGGTTTTAATATGTGTTTCCTTCTCTGCTGAAACCCTGTCTGGGGTAGTACCCTCGTCACTAGCAGCCGTCATGTCTAGAACATTATTCTTGTCAAAGAGTTCGTTGACATCCTCCAGAGTTCGGCCGCGAGTTTCGAAAATGAAGAAATAAACTTTGAAGGATCAGTGATTTTCTATCAGTTTAGGAGAAAGGAGGTTTGCTGAACTTACCATATGGGAATCCGAAAACATTGAAGACTACGAACCAGATCCATGTCTTCCATCCAATATTTGCGATTGCAATTGGTCCAGCGTAAACAGTGAGGAAAGCCATGAGCCATTGGGACGAGATGCTGAGGCCAACACCCGTATGACGATGGCGGAGGGGCATACTCTCACTCACGTAGATGTACTATGGGAGATCAGCTCTTGTACTCTGGGCTCGTTTTCGATATACTTACAGGCATTGGGGCCCACGTAGGGCTGAAGACAAGGATCCACCCAAAAAGCATTGCAGCACAAGCTTTAGAGGTTGCCTTGTTGTCAAAAGAGAGCAGAACAGTGAATGCAATAATAAAGAAAGATTGAAGTGCAGCTCCCCAGAGAAGCCAAGTTCGTCTCCCAGTCCTCTCACAGAAGAATGATCCAAAGAAGACCCCAATTGCTAGCAGTGTCGTGGCGGCACCAGAGCAGATTGAAGCTGTAGTTGCTTCAAGACCGATATAGATTTGGAAAATTGTGGTCATGTAATAGAAGATCATGTTGGTGCCCATCAAATAGGCCACCCCAACGAGTATGACACCGTCTCGAATACGTCGTACAGCTTGGGTTGGTGATTTGTCGAAAATGAGATTAGACCATTGCAATTTTTCACCCTCTTCTTGGCGAAGTTCGATGAGAATTTCAGACTGGACTTTGAGGGCGGCTTCCTCATCAGGGTACAATTGTCTCAAAACATTCAATCCTTCTTCGTCACGGTTTCTGAGATAATACCAACGAGGGGAGTCTAGTCAGCTGTTAGCATTGCATTTGAAATGAGCGATGTTTGTACTAACCTGCGTTAGGCCAAATTAAGATGATGACCAAGAGAGACCAAACAATTTGGAACGCGATAGGGAAGCGCCAGACCACCTGGCCGGTCGTATAAGTGAAGCCGAAGTCACTAAAATCAAATGTAAGTACGGCTGTCAAATCATCATCGAAATCAGACCATGCTTACACCCAGTATGCGAGAGCAGTTGCTGTGCAAGCAAACCCCATCAACACTCCTACCAATGGACCTCGCATTTTAGTGACTGGTGTAATCTCGGCAACATACACTGGACCAGTCGCGACAACAAGCCCGTTCCCAACGCCCTGTGATCTGGATGAGCCCCAACATCTTAACGTGGCAGGCAGGTAGCAAAGACTTACAATGATTACTCGACCACCAATAAGCTGACCCGAGCTGTAGCTGCTTACACAGATGACGGTTCCAACGACCTGGATCGCTGCTCCCAGCAAGATCCAGAATCTTCGCCCCATCTTGTCACTCCATGGTGATGCCGCAATGACACAGCCCAACCACGAAGCCAGCAGAAATGCTGCAACGATCATGGACAGTGTGGTGGTGTCCGGAAACTGGTCCAGAGTCAATATCTTCTCATAACTGGGAGGGCAAGCATACACTCATCGCTGTCTGAAACGATGTGGTCTCGAGGATCCCGCCTAGAACTCCAGCATCCCATCCATAAGACATGAACCCCATTCGAACCCCCCATAAGACAAGATTGGGGTGAATCTTCGCCATGACGGGCTCTGAGAAACTATGAGAAAGAAAGTTATAGGAATGTTCAAGGGAGTAAGTGGTATTTGTGATGAAGCTCACAACTGCTTTTCTACGAGTAGCTGAACAGGAACTCTTATGGGAAGTCGGATAAGAGAAACATAAGAAGTCGCCCACCCAGATTCGAGCGCACTAGATAACAGAGGCGCATCGAACCTCAAGGCACTCCCAGCCCAAACAATAAATTGAAGGTTGCATCCAGCCGTCATGGACTTGAACCTAAGTGGACAAAAGGGGCGGTGTAAGGGATTCTGTGCGGCGTTGATCTCCAGATTGCCATTTTAAATTCCCAATCAAATGGCAATCCACCAGGCGGGGATCCAATCCTTCACACGACCCACAGACATGGGAGCTCCAACTCTGGTAAGACATGGGGCCGTCCCGTCTGAGGTTTCACCCCAGCTTCTGAAATGAGAAGGGATTGCTACCCTTAGCTCCAGTTGCAGCTTGTCGAGCAGCTTGTCGAGCCGGATTCGAAAGCATTACACAATCGCCATCCCCCAGGATATTGGTAATATTTACTTACGAGCCCCACATCGCATGAACTTGATTTTTTTTTTCTTTCCTTCCCTCTTTTGAGCATGGGTCAAATAAATGTGGTTCTCCATCAACGACTGTCAACTTCTAGTTCTCTGCTAAGAAGTCTATCAACATCACCCTCGCTTATTTACTTCATTTTTCGGCAATGATCGACTCAAACAACTACCCCCGCCTTTATGCATATGCAATACAGGTGTCACCCGAAGTCCATATTCCTCCCTTGCTAGTGCTGGAGAACTTTCCCATGTTAAATCTCCATCCAATGAATGCAGGGAACGGATACCGGAGACCAACAACGTTTTAATTTAGCCGCTGCACCCACGAGGAAATAGAGTCATCGCCACGTTTTTTGAGTAGATTCAAATTTTTTGTTCTTATCTGTCTCACTTGCATGATTTCTTTCCTGCTTACTATTGCGTGAATATTCTGTTACCACAATGATTACTCCTCAATTAACTCCTGCCAGTGCTTTCGTACTGGTTGTGGTGGCTCTGTTTTCTGCACTTTGCTGGACAATCATTTACAATGTTTATTTTCATCCTTTGGCGAGATTCCCAGGTCCCTGGTATACCTCATCCTTTTCTCTATCAGGCGCAATCATATCTGTCTTGAAAATTGAACCGGAGTGGCTTCAAGGCTTGGTGAAAAAATATGGCAGTGAGTAAACGGTTGTTTCTAGCGTCATATGAGTGCACAAGTCTAACTTTCGAGCACAGCAAAAACGCCAATTCGTATCTCTCCTACAATGTTACTGTTCCCCAAACCCTCGGCTCTAAAGGAGATCTATTGGGATCCAAAATGCAACCAAAAGTCGGGGCTCTATGGATCTGGTGTTCTTGGCCCGCCTCATTTATTTACCACTCTTGGAGGGGAAGAGCACAAGTCGTTGAGAAGAGCTGTGGCAGGTCCTCCGGTGAGTCTCGTTCTTAGGGGAAACGTAAATTGGCCTAATTTGAAACTTTCTAGTGGACTATTGGATCTCTTAAAAACAGTTGGGAGCCAAGAATCGATGACCAAGTCTCACTATTCATTCAGAAAATGGACGAGAAAGCCGAGAAAAAGGAGAAGGTGGTCTTGTCTGATAAAGTTGCGTAAGTCAATTGTGGCCATCGTTCGCTTTCTACAACTGACTCCACGTAGAGAATTTGCCGCCGATATTATGACAATGCTATCTTTCACCGAGCCCTGGGGATTCGTCAAGAACAGCCGAGACGAGCGCGGTATCCTCACAAGTTGGCGTCTCGGACTCGATTTTTTTGGTTTCGCTGGGCGCTTCACCTTCTTCCGCAATTATATTATGCATATCCCAGTTCTCAATCTATGGCTACTTCCTAAGACGTCGAATGACAGTGGGATGGGCTGGTTAATGGCGCAGGCTGATAGACATGTGACGGATCGAGAAAAGGAACTTGCCAATGGCATCTATCCAGATAAACCAGACTTCATGCAACAGTCAGTATCTCCAACTTCAAATCGAGCTTGCCAATTTTCTAACTTTTGACCAGCGCTCTTGATGCTCGTATGGACGGCAAACCACTGAGTCCCGTCCAGAAACGCGCACACGTCACACTACTCATCCAAGCTGGCGCAGACACAACAGGAACCGGTCTCGGATCCACCCTACGATTCCTTGTCATACACCCCGACAAACTGACCAAAGCACGGCAACAAATCGAAGCAGCTGACACCGCCGGAAAACTTTCCACCCCCGTAAAATACGAAGAAGTTCGCATCCATCTCCCCTATCTGGTAGCTTGTATCAAAGAATCCCTCCGTCTCAACCCACCCGCTACCAACCTATTCGCACGTGTAACGGGCGACGGAGGCAAAACCATCGATGGCCATTATATCCCCCCAGGAACGGAAATCACCAGCAATGCATTCATAGTCCAGCGCGATCAAGAACTCTATGCTCCTGACCCAGATAGTTTCAGACCGGAACGATGGCTGGAGAGTACGGAGAAAGCGAATGAGTTGGATGCTGCGAGTTTTGTGTTTGGGGTTGGATCGAGAGTTTGTCTGGGGAAGGATATCGCGATTATGGAGTTGTATAAGCTTATTCCTGAGGTAAGTGTTACGAAAGTTTGGTCACCTTTTGACTGAACTGTGTGCTGATATTTTGTGCTCAAGACTGTTCGCCGATTCGATATGGAACTTGTGGAGGAAGGGAAATATGTGGTTGCAGGAGGAGTAGCATACAATAAGGATTTTGTGGTGAAACTCACGTCACGGGGATGAAGCCACCTTTTCTAAGAGAAGCGGATGTGCTTTGAACAATTGAGTTTGCCTGGTGTTTATCATGCAGATGAGTGCGGTGGATCACGGCAGTTGGTACATATTATTGAATACTAAGCAATTTAAAAAGATTTCCGAAAATCTATCAATCCAAAAAGAAAATCTGTAATTCCAGTCTTTGCCTGACATGCCGGGGATAGAATTTCTGATCCCTCGATTCCGATTCCACGAAGTAATTACTAGGCTGTGCAAGGTGAAGATCAGCTGGACAATAACCCCTTTATGGCGAAAAGTCGTTGGGAAGCAGACCGCGTGCCAATATGCAATGTTCTAATGAAAGTGGGGGGTATCCCACTAAAGTCTTGTGTAGCGTCCGCATTTTTGGCTCCCGGCACTTGGAATCCTTGCCTAGTGAAAACTGCGTACGGCATTTACGTAGTGTTTGGAGAACGACGACCTGTTCCGGAAATCAGGCGGTCTGTGCAGATTTTTCTTCAGCGAGTCAGTGATGTGGACTGGCAGGGGTACCGGGGAACAGGGGATGGTTGCCGGAACGTAGATCTTCTCCTATCTTGGAACTTTTCGGCCTTTCTTCAAGGACCCCGGAAAGGGTTACCCGTTGCTTGTAGTTTGGAAACATCCCGCTGTCAGAAAGGCTAGGAAAATGGGCAATCCCAGTTTTGAAAGTGGGGGAACGAGTTGACGGCGAGCCAATCGTGACTGCCTATGCTTTAAAGTCATTGCTGTAAATTTATCACATCTTCTTGATATAGTCATTCTAAAAGTCGTGATCAGGAACCGGAGCGCCATTTACAGAAGCATACTTATAACCTTCTAAGGATGCTCCAGAATAAATCATTTTATACATTATCGCGGGATGCCCATGCCATTTCACCAGTAAGTAAATTTTCCAACGAAATTGACTGCCTGTGGGCGAGAATTGGAGATCCCCACTTCTCTGATTAAAGCCCTCACCAGCGGGGACATCATTCCCCAAAACCAACTAAGCGAATCGTAGGAATGATCTCAGACTTTTGTTGTGCCGCACCTCTATCTTGCAACCAATAAGAGGGCAAGAATGGCCGGGAGAGGCGTATATAAATTCAAGGATCCTATTTTAGGCATGGTGAGATTGATCTAAGGTAAAACCAGCCTTCGAGGTTCCCAAGCTACAAACTATTTGCTTGACTCATGCATCCACTCTCTAACAGAAGCGCATAATTTCCAAGCACAGTCATTACTACCAATAATTTCAATTTCAATTAGTCTGGACGTGAGAAGAAGCTAGCTTATTGCTTGGGTGTGCAAAGGCCCTAGCTACATTTGTGGCCCTGACTGGGATTGCCGCCAATGCCGGGGTAGAACTATCTCAGTCAGGCAAAGTCTTTCTATCAACGAACGCCGGTACCACGGATACACTTCCAGAAGCAGTTCCGATTGACAGGAGAAGGATTCGGGTGGATACTGTAGCACCGTTGCCAAGCATCAACCTTCTCACAATAGCTAGGGTACACTCAGCAAGGGTACCATATCCCTCAGAGTATAGCGAGGTTTAGAATAAATCGAAATCAAAATAAACGACCACGAAGTAAAGATCTTCCTTATTTTGTAGTAAGTTCACACGAGAACGTTTCAAAACTGTCATGAACAAAGATCCTGGAGCTAGATACGAAAGCTTCCTCCGATAATGCAGGTTCTATACAGGTCCTGATGCGGCGAAGCCATCTTCACTGCATTTCCATCCTAGATTTTTGAAATCGTTTGGAGATCTTTGAATAATTTGGTCTATGACAAGGGTGTGAAAGGAGTGCTCAATTCAAGTGTTGATAAAGAGCTAGAGACAGCTACTCTGCTCTTGATGCTTCATTTGCTTCTCTAGTTTTCTGAATCTCACAGAGAACATCACGAGTTCTCTCAATTCTGCAATTTCCAATTGCCCCAAGTTTAGAAACGATTGGCCTCTTCACAAGATGGCCAGCGTACCGACTGAGCCGTTTACAGGGCCTCGCCCAGATAACTTCTACAACATTCAGACGGTTCGTGATTTATATCTGCCAGTTTTATTCTAAATCACTGATTCGAACTACATAGACGAGCGAGAGAGCTGTTACAATCACCTGCTGCGCCGTCGTTCTCGTTACAATGGTCACTCGTACCCTTGGGCGTTATGCTTTAAAGGTTCGGAATGATGAGGAGTATGGTGGTGCTGGCCACTTTCTTGGCTTAGATGATGGTAAGAATCATAGTCATAATTCCAAAGTCCTATAACAATAATACTGACAGCTACAGTTTTCAACTTCTTCGCAGTCGTACGTAAATCGAGGCGCAAGAGATATCAAATAGTTTTCTAACCCTTTAAATCTAGTTGCTTTTCTACGGACTAGCTATAGCTGTTCTCACAGGTAGGTTTCGAGACACTAATCAATTCGTTGAGCTTAGCTGACTTTTCAAGCCATTGATCGGGGAATGGGAACGCACCTAGATCGAGTCATTTGGCTTCATGGTGCAAAGGGAGTCGATCAATATAACACTGTACGTTTTATTGCACCTTCAAAACTCCCCCATTTGCTGACTATAGTAGGCGATCTATGTTTGCGCCTTATTCTACAACAGTACTCTCGGCTTCGTTAAACTATCAGTGCTAGCTCTTTATCGCCGTATCCTACAAGGCATCCCCTCAAGAACCCTTATCGTTCTCAATTGGCTTCTTATTGGGCTTGTAGCCACCAACACGACTATCAACGTATTTGTTGCTGCTTTCCAATGCAACCCTATCCATGCAGCTTTCCAAACAAGCATCAAAGGAAAATGCATTAATACCAGTGCTTTTTATATGGGAAATGCTATCACGGGTATCATTACCGATTCTATGGTGTACCTGATGGCAATACCAATTGTCCGTCCTTTGCACATGGATAAGAGGAGAAAGGTAGTGATCTTGCTTACCTTCTTAGTTGGACTTTTGTATGTATTTTCCCCTTTACTCTTTCCCAATCCGCTAACCAAGCTTTCAGCGCCGTAGCAACCTCTTGCATCCGCCTTGGCTTCCTCCCCGCACTTCTCGTTAATCCCGACGCCTCCTGGGCTATGGCCGTTCCAATGGACTGGTCCGTCGTTGAACCCACAGTCGGCATTCTCGTCAGTTCCATGCCTGCAATTCGTTCCATGATCTATCTCTTCAACCCCAAGTACGGTCAGCGGACACAGAATAGTAACTCCTTAAAATCGAACGTCGAAAGAGGTCATATTCAGCTGGCAGACTACAGTGAAAATAGCGTTGCGAGTGTTTCTGCACACAGAGTTAAGGAAGATGATGATAGCGAGAAGAATTTGATATACCAGGGGGCGAGGATTGGGGTCACCAAGACAACAGATATAGAAGTCAGTATTGTTTAGATCTTTGATCATATCTGGAGCTTAGATTAACAATCGTTGCGTTGATAAAACTGGGTGGATTAGAGACATGATTGCTGGATGTTAGTTGTAAGATAGAGTCGGATCACCGATGCCGATACGAATCACGAAAGTTGATAGTTTGAATCCAATACCAAGATCAAAGCCTGGCTGGTCAACTTAGCCACGTATCATGCCAGGATGTTCAAGTTAAGCAATATCAATAATTAGATGTACCTTCAAAATTTCCCATGTCCTTTCACTTCAACTACCTTGTCATTCAAAAGCGCCAGTCCAACGCATCTCCCCATCTGGAGTATGGCCTAAATAGGCAATAGGCTAACTCAATATGGAAATAATCAAGAAATCCAAGTTGAAGTCCAAGTTTGATTCAAATTTTACCTCGACTTGGCTGCTCTTGCTTCCATGGCTTCTGTACCGTGGTCGACCTCGATTGGGTTGATATCCAATCCGCTACCAAATATATATTGTATCATCTCAACCCTATCTTCGCTAGTCTCGGGCGCTGGAATGGGCTACTGCGGCATGTAGTGCATTGCTCTTTTCTAGTTTAGCTCCTCGATCAAGCAATAATCAAAAGCGCTCAGTTGTTGAGAATTTGGTTGCGGTATCTAGGAAGTTTCGTTTGACAGGAGAGCTGTGAGGTGTGTGCCTTAATATCCGTTCCTACTCGGCTCGATAAAAGAAATTAATTTCCGCGCCGTTCTAATAACCATAGTGTTCTGTATTTGTCTAATTTTTGGATAGCTTGCCTATTCTTATATTAGTAGCTCATAACCACTGAGTCTTATATGCCAGAAGGGCCTGGATTATGGATATATTCGGATTAGAGAAGCCGTTCCCTGCAGAACCCAAAGATCCGACACCGTGGTTCAAGGAGTTTGTGTAGTATGGATATTCATATTCTGCTTTGAATGGTTTTTCAGAATATTTTGGCAATCTAATGCTTGTGCTTGGATAAATTTCTCTTTATTCAATTATTTAGATCTGATAAATGCTTTTTGTGCGGCTCATGATCTGTTGGTCCCCAAAATTGTATCCTGAGGCTATGCATTGAGTTAGTGTTGTATTTCTGCTTGCCATAATTTATTATCTCTCTTGTTCTTATTTTGGAATGTTTTGAAGCAACTATGAACCAAGTACATCCTATTCAGGGCCTCCCAGCGCTCCAATCGGACCTTAATACAAATAATTGCAGTGCACTGTGGTTGAGCAGGTAATAAAATCCTCCCAAAACTCCCACTGTTTCCCGTTCTCAGCACCCTGGCGGAGTATTGCCAGTTCTCATCTTGTCTCATTTGCTTCATCCTGCAACACCTTGGGAACAACTTTAAGTTACTTCTGCACAAGTCAAAGTCAATCACATTTGATACAAATTCCAACTTCTATACACACAGACAATTCAGCTCCGAAACTTTCCCTGGGTATTTCCGGCTTGCCAAATTGTATTGGAAGGGTGGGCTGAAAGGTTGTGAAGCCAGGTAACAGCATATACCAATTGGCGAACCTGGAAAATAACCATGGTTATAACAAAGAGGGATGAAGGACCTTGAAATTGGAAGCAGCATGCCTAAGATGGGCATCAACGTCATGGCAGTCCGTCTTGCTCCCTTCGTCTACGGACGCGGTGGTAGTGGAATATCTCAATTTCTAGGAATTTCACAGGCCAAAAAGGAAGTCATTTACGTCGGAGAAGGCAGCGCCTGTATCTCTGCTGTTCATGTCGACGATGCTGCAAGACTCTATCTCTTGGTTGCAAAGTATGCAAAGGCTGGCGAAGTCTTCAATGGCACCTCGTCTACAAATATTACCCATCGCCAGCTAGCCGAGACTATGGCTGGAGTTCTAAATCTTCCCACCCGTTCGGTTACTTTTGAGGACGCGGCTGCGAAGTTCGGACTGTTCTTGGCTAGTTTCCTCTCCTTGGAGAATCGTGCATCCAACGCGAAGGCCGTTAATACTCTAAGATGGAATCCGCGGGAGAAGGGGCTTCTTGAGAGCATTAATAGCGGGTCATACGTGGCAGTTGCAGAGTCGCTGCGGGAAAGTGCTTCCTAATGCTAGGTAGAAGAAACCTTAGTGGAGTAGCCGAAAGTCATCAACCTTAAAATACTTGTGACCTGTAAATTAATACTTTTACTCTTTAATCGTCCAATAATTAAGGTTTATTTGTATTCAATATCTATTTATAATTATTACTTTGTTATTTCTATAGTCAATTGTTGAAGACTTGGAGTGGTGTAGATAATAAAGCAACCGTTGACTGGTGATGAAGCTGAAATTGGTGTCAATCACTTATTCCGCGAAAGCGTTGACTATTCAACAAGACGGATTTCCCCACCGGTCTGTTAGAATCGTTGTTCTTGAGAGGCGGTGTGCAAATGAAGATGGTAAGTACTTATCAACATCTAAATACGACTTGCATCTTCAATGGGGAGGAAAGCTGGTAGACATTGTTATGTCATCGAAGCAGCCTTAGCAATTTCACCCTAATTTGCAGCACTAAGCATTTAAATACCAAAGATGATCATAAGGTTTGTTCCTAGATTTATTAGCTATTGGTATACTTTCAAATGTTGTATGCTCACGGTATTATTGCTTGATGGATATGGAAATTCATTTAGAATTCATTCAGAAGTCTTTACGATTTTCTTGACCCTTAGCATCAAGCTCCTATAGCTAGCTCCCTTGCATTTCCCGTCCCAGTGATTTCACACGCAATAATTTCGTGAGAGTGCGGTCTGGGGTTTTCCCCATTCCCCTATATATTTATTCGCTATCTCTTTGCCCAAATCCGCATACTCAACCCTCCGTCTTACCATCACCCTCGGATAATTCTCAATCCAGATCATACCATAATTGCAGTTGCGCCTTGAAGTTCTCACTGTAGTAAGTCTGTTTCAGCCAATTTTTTATGTAGTCCATGACAACTTCAGGGCTCAATCTCTTTGGTGGCGGATCCGGGGACGAGATTTCGCAGAGAGAAATATGTTTTATCAAAATTGCAGCAATAGCTGTGGCCGAGCGAGTCGAACCAATCTCGTAGTGTGTGAGAATTGCTGGGGGGCTGTCGCTCAGGGGTTTCCTTTCTTTCACTGCTTCTTTCTATAAGTCTTCCATCACGTCTTCTATAAAGCTACTATATTCGGAAAATATTGAATGAATATTGTTAGCTCCTCCATCTTTAAATAGAGTCCACAGATATCTACCTCGTCAAGCGATAAGTCACTTAAACCAACCATGTGGGAAGGAGTCCACGTATCGATGTTTATGATCATCATAGTGTCTATTGACGAGCGAGAGCAAAGCTTTTATGTTATGCTCCTGGTATGTTTTAAAAGTGTTGGAGCTCGTTCAGTCGCTAAGCTAATCAATACTCCGGCCGAAGTCGAAGTGCTGGGAATGATTAGGGAGATAGAAGGTTCCGCTCGAGCGCGCGCGAATGGCTTGATGGGGTCGGGCTCTCTTGGGATGGAGGCAGAACCCACTGTTGTTAAGAGATCTATCAATGATAGGGAGAGTATAGATAGATATTTATGTGCACGGGCGGCGAGGGTAGGCTTAAAAAACGTGGCAATGTATAACGGGGGTGATATTTAATGAACATTATGTAATGTGTAGGAAGGAGAACCAATTTCTTCACCGGTTTACCGCTAATAATATGATACACGCGGGGCCACTGGTGAAAGCGATTAGGCTATACTAGGGAGGAATGTCCACACTTCCCCTTCAACTAGGAAGATACATAATTCGTGGTAGCTGTGGTGTTATAGTAAAATTAGGAAAGGAAAGGAAAGGAAAGGAAAGGAAAGGAAAGGAAAGGAAAGGAAAGGAAAGAAAAGCCACGAGGAGAGAATCATGCAATGATCTTAGGTAATGAAGGTAATTCAATTCAATTACCTAATGAAAAGCGATGTCCAAACGCATAGCATAGAATAGAGTGACCCATTTCACTTGACTGTTAACATTTGTCAAATTTCTGCCACAAAATATCTTGCATGAGTGTGGTAATACTTCTGCAGAAATCTGACAAGAATAACCTAGAACCCAGCACGGAATTTCTAGGACCTTTTCTTCCCAATTGGGAGGACGTCTGCTTTTATCCAGACCGCAGTGCCCATTTTGTCACAAGCCTCGCTTATATTTCAGGGGGCCCCGGTTCGCCCCCTACCAAAAAGGAGGGTATGTGTGAATGACATTTGTCGGAGCAAGAGTTCCGGAGCATGAATAGTAAATTCCGAACCTCAGGACAGCATAAGCTTGATTTAAAGGGAGCTTGCACCAATGTGTCTGTTCTCTTTGAGTGGTTATTGATTCACTTATGGGCCATCCTTTATCACAGTTAGGATGTAGCATTTAAAACTGCAATCAAAATCAAGCATTGGATTTTGATAGGTCAATCGGTGACATGCGGGATTTCATCTAGCAATATATATATCTCGAACCTACCTTCTGTTCCCGTCACCTAAGAATCTTCTTCCACCAACAAACATATCTCTTAACGTTCCTCTTTAGTAATAATTGTGCTCATCATGTACTTTACGCTCCTCAATTTTTTCCTCACTAGCCTCGTGATCGCAACTCCAACGCCAACATTACCAGAAGAGGCGAACCGCGTAATCACTGCCCGGCAAGAGACCAGCAGTGCTCCAGGCTGCAATCCCGGGACCTATTATTGTGCTGGAGACGCCATCGTGAGTGCAATGCAAAGCCTATCAATAACGTTCGTGGTTGATGATTTCACAGTGGGTGTGTACTCAGGCCAATGTTCTGACTTTGACCGCAACCTGTGCAGATTATTGCACCTATATCAATGGGATTCCGTACTGTGAATGTGAGTTTCAGTGTCTTAGCAGAGCAACAAAAGCGGCTGATTTAGACAGAATATCTACCTATTCAGAAGGAATGAGATGGAGTCATCAAGCAGATTTTATCGAGGTTCTCGTTCTCTGTTGCAAGTCAATTGAAGGCCAAGTCATAATTTAATGTTATACAAGGCGTCACTGTCGTATAAAATTACTTCTTAGATTTCTTGAAAACAAGTTCTGGCAATATGTCTTTCAAGTGAGCGTTTTTTTATAATCAGGCATCAAAAATATATGCCTCCTCTCGACGCCTGTGCAGATGCATGCGGTCAGCTTCGCTTCCCATACGAGCACAAGTTTACAAATCTACATTGTCCATTTTCTCCATCACCAGTGACAGATACCCCCGTCACCGGCTTACAAAGATGCAGGATCATTTACGTATGACTTACGCCTTTTTTCGTCTCATGTGAAACCAGGACCGATATATGGCTGGCCTGGCCTCCATGATAACCACCACATCCGCCATCATGCATGTCATCTGCAAATCAGATCTCTCGAATTTTCATCGCTAAAACTCTGTTGCAAATCGCATTTTGGGCACGGCGGCTAGTTGTAATCGATTAGGGAAAGATTAGGAGCCAAATAGGGGTTGGTTTGCTGCTGAATAGACGTCCATTCGATACCACGCTGGAAAGCCATCTCGGTACAGCGCATGGCGATTCTACCAATGATATCATCGTGTTATATTGTTGGTTTTTTGTTGCATATCGCACCTGTGACCGAATAGTCGTCGAATCGATGAGGGGGTAATGCTGTGCTACGCCAGCCTTGTGAATTTTACGGCTGGCAATGGGTCCACCAATGAGAGACAAAAATTTATGAATTTGAAAATTGTTTGTTGCACGTCGCGATTGAGAAATTTTAAACAGCTTGGAAACGCTTTGGGACCGAATTGGAAGACGTTTGAGAATGATTTGGAACCTGGAAGTGGGTCGGAAGTGAGTTAGAAGCGAGTTGAGGTGGAATTGGGATCAAGTAGACACTGAGTAGATTGTAATTTAAATTTAGTAAGGATAATGAAAACAGACAGTTTCCTGTAGCAGGTTCGCTAGATGCTTCCGTACGTAGTTTTATCTTATATGTGTGATGCTAGAGAAGTGAAACGTAGAAAGGCAGGAAGGTCATGTGACGAGCTGGGTTTGGTAACCCGTCGAGGATTTTTCTTCCCTGTTGAACTTCATTTGTTTCTCTATCTGCTGACGGTTTTTTTTAAAAAACTAGTTACCGTAGGTATGCTTGAATCGTGACCGAGAGTAGGAGATCAAAACTTATTTAAAGCTCTCTTCTAGCGCACCTGACCATCGCCAATCATGACAAGATGCGGAAGCACGCGAGGAAGCCGTTGGTGTTTTAGAGCTTCAGTAATAGGTTTACGCCGGGTTGATCCTGTATTTAAAATGATTTTTTTCCAGTAAGTGTCTATGCTGTATCCTCTTTCTTACAGCATCCCACAAATCAGACGACGGGACAATACTGGAAAGCCAATCATGATTTTCATTGCGGAAATAACAACCTTGCTCTCAAAGCCCACATCAAGCTACCTCAGAAAATGTGAGTTATAATAATTCTCTGATCCCCACCTGACGCGTCTATCAAAATTCCATATCTTCTTCTAACGCCAACAACAACGTCCACTGTCAAAATGCGCAAATATTCCCCCGCCCAAATCCTCGGCTTCATCCTCTCTCTATTCATTCCCCCCATCTCCGTCTGGTTCACTGAAGGTTTCGGCATTGATTTCTGGCTCAACATCCTCCTCTGCCTCTTCGGCCTAATCCCTGGCTCCATCCACGCAACTTACATCTGGATTATCTGGATCGAGCGAAAATGGCAGACGCATCACGGAAAACCCGCAACCGAACATCCATTATTGATCTTCAGCAAAGAATTTGAGAACAGGAGTCGCTGGAAGGGGAATGGGCAGGATGGGTTTTTTGGTGCAGCCCCCAATTTTTTTTTTTTCATTTCTGTTTTGGGCCAGCGGGACCATGTGGCGGAGGTGAATTGGTTTTGAACGAAGATGTAGCAGGATATCTAGGGGATGATTTTCAAGTTTCGTTGCAGAAAAGATACTGATTATTTGTCGTATTAGGGTATTTTGACGATAACATCAGGGCCGGATCGGGGAATGAAGTTGGAGGGAATGTTGGTACCGAGCAAGCTCGCCCCGTCATGCGGCAAGAGCGAGTATCTTAGGCTGTTTTCAGTGCCAAAATTTGTGGGTTCTGGTCCTCTGGTAGGCCAAAGCGGAATACATACGGTGGATCGTCGGTGGGTTTGAGGGATAAGAACTAGGCTAGGTATTATCGATTGAAATTAAGCGAAGCATAAGTCAAAGGATCCTATTGAGGGTGAAAAAAGACAACCTTATTTTGTTGATTAGTTTATGAGCCTATATGGATCTAAAAGCCGAAGTCTCTAAGAGCTATAGGCTGTGTACATAAGCAAGGGTTGATATTCGAGAATGCTATTAGATGAGACTCGGATGCGTGTATCAAGATCAAAATCTGCATCAATATTTTCAAATTCGATATACAACAACCCCCCCAATATATACAATTGGACTCACACCTACATGTCAAAATTCCCCCCATGGAACATATTCAAATCATCCTTAACCGTTTTCACAATCCCCGCCATCCTATCGCCCCTATTCGCCCCCGCGTTCTCAAAAGGATCTTCCCAATCCTCCCTCGCATCTATAAACGCCTCTTCCATATCCTCGTCAAACCTCTCTCGAAAAAGAGTATCATGATGGTCCCGATCCACAGAAGCCTCATCTACAAATGTGAAGCCTTTGAAATTAGCTTGCATGCCTAACGTCAATGGTGTTAAGTGTCCCATTGCTCCATCCAATTCTAGTGGGTGGGTATTGAATGGGGTCATTTTCAACCTTGGTTTGAAGGGTGGAGCCACTGCTTTTCTTCCCATGGAGTCCCAGTCGGTATCTGAAAAAAAGGCGTGGCGTTTTAAGTCTCCAGTGCCATCTATAGAACCCAGTCGGTGACGCGGGTTTCTGTTGAGCAATCCCTTTATGAAATTGCGGCACTCGACAGATAATATCTCGTGGGAAAAGGACCTTGCCAAAAGCAATCTTTGTGTACATTTGCTGGGTATCTTCGGCGTAGAAAGGGCTCCAGCCACAACACATTTCGAACATTAGCACACCTAAAGACCAGAAGTCTACCAAGTGGGTATAGCCTGCCTCATCGAGGAGGACTTCAGGAGCTAGGTACTCTGTAGTGCCACAAAAGCCATTTTCATTGCCCTTCTCTATCCCGATCTTTGATAGACCAAAATCAGATATCGCAATGTGACCGTTAGCATCGAGTAGTATATGTTCGGGTTTTAGATCTCGGTAGATAATACCATTTTTGTGCAAATATTCAAAAGCCAGGATAATCTCAGCGATATAAAATTTCGCTCGAGCTTGGTCAAAACGTCCTTCCTTTTGCAAATGCCAGAACAGCTCTCCCCCAGCCATGTAATCCTCTACTAGGTATATATCGGTCGGGGTCTGAAACGAGAATTTGATCCGGAGAACGAACGGACAGTGATTTGCTGTTGAATAGGTGCGTATCTTGAGAGCCGTATCATCGCCTTCTGGCATCCTCACTACCAGCTTCTTGGCCACTACTTTCATGGTATAGAAGCGGTGTGTATCTTTCTTGCTCACTGAGTAGACTTGACCATGTGTACCTTTACCAATTAAATTCATGATTCGGAAGTCTTCAGGTTTGCAGAGTTTATTTGGTGTCCTTAGAAAATCTAGCGTTATGGAAATCTCGCCAAGCGCTTTCGATACTTGGTTTCCGTGGCAGGACTTTAATGGAAACCAACCATTCTCATGATGAGACCCGGGATAAATGTCGTAGGATTCGGCGATTTTTGGAACTAGGTGAATGCAACCTAAAAATGCTTCTTTCCTCGCGCTTTCGTAGATGTAAAAATTCACGGGAGCCGTTGGCCTGAAAACATCACTAGAGAATATTGTCAGATATGCCTATCTTTTATACAACCAAAGGCCTTCGAACTTACAATGTTACGGTTTCGTTCCACTTCGGGGATCTCAACGCCATATTATAATCAAAACTCCCACCTCGATAGGTTCTTGAGCTAGAGGCTTTTCCAGTATTAAATGATGCCTCCTTTCCAAAGTGGAAGTCTTTAGCAGAAATTCCTCGTGAGACAGCGTAACCATCCGGAGCATCAAATTTTTCTTCCGTTACATCAGGAGGATCTGCCTCCTTTGAGATAAATTCATTCCCTTGAAACTCACAGATGATGTACGGCTTTGTGCTGGGGGGCATGCCTCGACCCTCTGATATTGTGATAGAGAGTTTACCGACAGGTTGCCCGAAAATAGCGGGCAAGTCGACGTAGTTATCTGTCTTGGTAGAATTTGGGTCTGGTGTTAAAGGCGCTGCCCTCTCAGTCTTTGTTTCAAGGTTTGTCCCAAGTGTTCTCATTGGGGACAGCTGTTCCGCTTCCGTAGAGCGGCCTTGCTTGCGATAGATGTTTGCCAGATTATCGATTGTGCCATTGATGTCAGAGTTTCCCATCTCTTTCTTGCCTTTGAGTTCTCGCTTATATAGCCGTTCCGCCTCTTCAAAGCGGCCTTGTTTATAATAAACATTACCGAGATTCTTCACTGTCCCTAGCACTTCTTTCTCGCCCAACTTTGCCTCTTTCCCTTTGAGAGATTGCTCAAATAGAATCTCTGCTGCTTCCAGTCTACCTTGTCGATAGTAGATAATCGCCAGGTTCTCCATGGTTGAGAACGTTTCCGGGTGATCTAGTCCTCTCCTCTTTTTATTCACGGCCAGT
>Ga0182030_10007930_pt1 | contig 22083 bp, 18 predicted proteins | sample 812S3MmetaG_FD_121299 | JGI IMG/M metagenome (GOLD analysis project Ga0182030, IMG submission 121299) | Permafrost microbial communities from Stordalen Mire, Sweden - 812S3M metaG (Illumina Assembly) | ecosystem: Environmental > Terrestrial > Soil > Wetlands > Permafrost | place: Sweden... | reverse complement strand
GTCCGATAGATGCGCAACCAGGCTTCGATGTCTTCCTGGCTCAAATCCTTGAAGAGCTCCTGCAGGTTGCGAACGATCCCGCGTTTGAGACCTTCGACGAGTTCACGCCCCTTGTCGGTAATGCGCACGAGAACTTGGCGACGATCCTTCGGGTGGCTGAATCGTTCGATCAGCCCGGCTTCGACCAGGCGCTCGACCAAGCCCGTGGTGGCGGGCGTGGTGTGGCGCATGAGTTCCGCCAGTTGAGACATGTTCAAGCCGGAGGTCTGATTGAGAAAGCCAAGCAAAGTATATTGGGGAATGGAGATGTTCCCACGGTTTACTTCCGTGGAAAGTTCCACGAGAAAAGAACGTTGCAGTTCCGTTGCGATCTCGGCCAGCTCTTCGGCCAAGTGAGTGTTTTGATCAATTGATTCCATATAAGCCACTATTTATCGGATAAACCCTTTAGTCAATAAATAATTTGTGGAATCCTTGGTTCATGCCATTTCTCAAAGGCAGGCCTCAAGTTTCTTGCGTATATCTTCACTCCGGTTTCATGATGGCCGGATATTTTGAAGACACACCCTGGAACTCATTGCAAAAGTAGACACGGGCCGAGCCGGGAGGGATTTTGCCTTGCGGCGAGGAGTCGAGTGAGGAGCATAGCTGCCGCTACGTGACGAGCGAGCGACAAAGCCGCAAGGCAAAAGAACCCCGGCCGAAGAGGAAAAAGGGTTGCTTTTTCAGAGGCGTCTGGCGGCGTTGCTCCTTCGGTCGAGATGCACTGCGGCATCACTCCCTCCCTCTCGCCTTGCCAGACGCCTCTGAAAAATGCAACGCGACCCATGGCTACTTTTGCAATGAGTTCTAGAACTTCCGTTTCTTGTGGATTCTTGGCCATGGGGTTGATAGGCTGTCCAACCATTTGTCTTAGTTATCCGTTTCTTTGATGCACCCCCTGTAAAATGAACCGCAGCCCCGTAAGACAAACCGCGACCAGGCACGAAAAGCCTCGCTCACCCTCGATCGCACGGGGATTCCTTTTGGCGGTGGCGCTGCTGGCGGCCCTGCCGGGTTTGCGGGCGGACGACTCCACGACCGCGCCCACGTCGTCGAGGAGCTATCACCAACAGAGCGTCTATTCCTCCAAGCAGGGGGTGAACCGGCAGTACTCGCCAGAGGATCGCGTCCGGTACCAGCTTTGGAATTACACGTGGAAGCCCGATCCCAATCGGCCCATCACGCGGGTGGAGGTGCGCATCGGCGAACAAAAAGTCTATGTTTACCAGGGTGACGATGTCGCGGGAGTGAGTCCGACCACCACGGGCAAGCCGGGCCACGCTACGCCGCCCGGGCATTACACGATCCTGGTCAAGGACATCGATCACAAGTCGAATCTTTACGGGGTTTTCCTCGATGCCAATGGCTATATCATCGACGGCAATGCGGAAGTCGGGGAAAAGCCGCCGCCCGGAGCCGTGTACGATTCGGCGGACATGCCCTACTACATGCGCATCCGCGAGGACGGCGTGGGGATGCACGCGGGGTACCTGCCCGGCTATCCCGCCTCGCACGGCTGCATCCGCCTTCCGCACGCCTTCGCCGAACTGCTTTTCTCCAATGTCTCCCTCGGCACGCCGGTCGATGTCGTGCCGTGAGGCTGATTTCGCTTACAAATCCTGCCCGACGGCCTGGAGCTGCTGATACTGGTCGAGCGCGTGGCGCAGAAAAACGAGGTTCGCTTCGATTTGCTTTTCGAGGCCGGCATGGTGCGGCGTCTCGAACACGATTTCGAAGGGACGCGGCCGCATCTCGGGCGCCGCGCAGAGCATGCCGGGATAACCTTTTCGGATCAGTCCGTTGCGCGCGGTGAAATTGTCGATCGTCGCGTCGCGATTGCGCGGCAGGACTTTTTCCGCCGCTTGCAAGGCGGGTTCCACCACATGTTGCGTCACCTGCGCGCCGAGGGCGAACGCGTAAAGCCCGGACGAGTCATTGTCGGCGTGGAGCGAGATCAGGCCGTCAAATCGCAGCGTCCGGATTTGCCGCTCCAAAAGCCGCACCTCCGGCTCGCGCGAGCCGGTCCAGAATTCCCGGTTCAAATCGCGGCCGCTCCGCGAATGGCGCGTGCCGTCCTCGAAGCCCGAGGGATTGCAGAGCGGGTAGACGTAAATTTCATAACCCCGCGCCAGGCCGGGGTCTTGCGCCAGCTCCTGCAGAAAACGAATCGCGGCGAAAACACCCGCGGCCTCATCCCCGTGAACGCCGGCAAAAATGCCGACACGGAAGTAATCGCCCCCGCCGCGCGGTCCCGCAAAGAGGACCTGCTCGATCGAATAGTTGTCCGGGCCGACGCTCCAGGAACCCAGGGTGGCGGGGAGCCACGGGACCCTCGCCTTTTGCAGCGGGGCCAGCGTCTCGCGAAAATTCTTTCGGCCTGCATTTTCCATGGCATCACAAGATCAGAGATAAGGCGCGAAGAGACGGGCGATTCCATCGCGCAATTTGACCGGCAGAGAGCGCGCGTCAACCTGCTCCAGGGCAACCGGGCGCGATTGAGCGAGCCGGGCCTGCGCCAGTTGCTCCATTTGTTGGCCCAACTCCGTGCTGTAGCATTCCGCGTTCAACTCGAAGTTCAGGCGCAGGCTGCGCGCGTCCCAGTTGGCGGAGCCGAAGAGCGTCCAGGCGCCGTCCACGAGCATCAGCTTGGAATGATCGAACGGGCCGGGATGAAGCCAGACGCGGCACCCGTGGTCGAGCACCTGCCAGAGCTGGCCGAAAACGGCCCAGTGGACCCAGGGAAGGTTGGAGTGTTCCGGCAGCACGATATCGACTTCCACGCCGCGCAGGGCGGCGGCATCGAGTGCGGAAATAATGGCGGCATCCGGCAGAAAATAGGGGGTGACGACGCGCACGGAACGCCGCGCGGCGTTCAAGGCGCCGATGATGACCCAGCGCACGCGGTCGAATTTTTCGTCCGGGCCGGCTTCAATTCCGCGGACGAACGCCTCCCCGCCCGGCTGTGGCTCCGGAAACCATTTTGCGCCGCGCAGGGCCTCGCCCGTGGTAAATTGCCAGTCGTCGGCGAAGACTTCGCTCAAATGGGCCACGGCGGGGCCGCGCAGACGGAAATGCAAATCATGGAACATGCCCGGTCCGGGCTGTCCGTATTCCCGTTTGATGTTCATGCCGCCCGTAAAACCGGTCGTCCCGTCGACGACGAGAATTTTGCGATGGTTGCGCAGATTCACCGCGGGCATCCAGAGCGGCAGGAGGCGCGGATGAAAGAGGGCCACGGGAATGCCCTGGCGGCGCAGGCCGCGCTGCACCGACGGCCACGAATATTTTGCGCCGACGGCATCGATCAGGACGCGCACTTCCACGCCGCGCTGCCTGGCGCGGGTCAGCGCCTCGACAAACCGTTGCCCGATGCCCACGCCGTCGAAAATATAGGAAGCCAGCGCGATGGAGACGGCGGCCGAGTCGATTGCTTCCAGCATGGCGGGGTAGGCCCGCGGGCCGTCGACCAGGGGTTCCACGCGATTGCCCGCGACCAGCGGGCGGGACGCCACGCGATCGACCAATCGTTCAAGGAGGCGCAGGTGCTCCATTTCCGGGCGGGAAAAGGTCGGGTCCGAGGCGAAGCTGTCCGGAGAGGTCTGCGCACCCGTGGGATGACGGACCATGTCGGCGCGCAGGGCGGCCGCGGACCGGCGCACGCGGTTGATGCCCAGCAGAAGGTAGAGCGCCGGCCCCGCGACCGGGAGCAGCCAGATGAGGAGGGTCCAGAGCGTCGCCGAGCGCGGATCGCGTTTGTAAAGAATCGCGTGGCCCGAGGCCGCCAGGGCGGCGCCCAGGATCGCGATGCCCAGCGGCCATTGAATCAGATCGCGCATGCCGGTCCCCGACAAACTAGGGGTTAATGCCGCCAGCTACAACCCCCCAGTCTCGGGATATGTCGGTCAGCCGCCTTATGCCAATTCCAAAACTGACTGCAAGGCTTGCCCTTGGCCGTCGTTCTCCTAAGCTGATGGGATAGAGCAATCCGCTCTCCCTTTATTCCCATGCAACTTTTCATCGATCTCCACTGTCATTCCCGCTTTTCCGCCGATGGCGTGGCCGAGCCCGAAGCCCTCGTCAAGGAAGCCCGAGCCAAGGGCCTTCACGGTTTCGCCATCACCGATCACAACACCTGCGCCTGCGTCGAGTACTTCATGCAGCACGGCTTCATCAACAAGGAAGGGCTTCCGGTCGACGGCCTGCTCATCATCCCGGGCCAGGAAATCACCACCGCCGAAGGCCATCTCCTCGCCCTCGGGATCATCCTGCCCGATTTAAAGGGCATTCCGGCCATCGAAGCCGTGGCGCTCATCCATCAGGCGGGCGGGCTGGCCATTCCGCCGCATCCCTACGACTTCTTCCGCGCCGGGATCCGCCAGCCGGTCCTGGAAACCCTCGACATCGACGCCCTGGAAGTCTTCAACGCGGCGACCACGCTCAAGCGCTACAACAAACACGCCTTCGATTACGCCCAGGGGCGCGGTTTGCCGATGACCGCGGCCAGCGACGCCCACGACAGCGTGGCGCTCGGCACCGCCTACAGCATTCTGGAGGCCGACACGTTTTCCGTCGCGGGCGTCCTGGAAGCCATTCGCAAGGGACCCGCCTTGCACCGGCGCTATCTCACTCCCGCCAACGCCTTGAAAAAGACCTGGAACAACGTCTTTCGCCTCCGCCGCAAGCGCCACCCCAAGCCCAAGCCCGAGCCCGAAAAGATCGCGTGAGCCGTGGTAGCCGTCGGCCGCAGGGCGACGGTAGATCGGCATCTCGGTGCGCGGAAAGAGATGCGTGTTTCTTTCCCCTTTTTCTTACTTTAATGAAAACTTTCGCCCAAATTGGCGCCGTACTGGGTTATGTAACCCTGTCGATTCTGATTTTTTTCTGGTTAGTTCATTTGCCTTGCAAGTCATTACCCGAGGGAATCACAAGAATAACTGTAACTTTAGCAGTATTGGAAGCTGTCGCGGGTGCCTATCAACTTTTGCCATGCGCTCCTAGCAATATCCTGAAAGCCTATAGCGTGTCCTGCGTAATGGTGGTTCTGTTGGTGGGCATCATCTTGTTGATCCAGAACCCACTTGATCAATTGATGGGAAAGTTATCCGACACGGATGTCTCCAATAATCCAATTTTAATAATGCTTGGAGGCTTGGCTTGGACTTCAGTGGTATTTTTTGTAATTCGAGGACTGATGCTGGTTTTCAGCCGGGCATAAAAGGGAACAGTCACCGGGAGTGCAAAACCCGATCTTCTTGCGAGGCGGGTCTGGTGGCGGAAGCAGGAGCGGCCTGATCCTCTGGTAAATATCGCGCAGGGCGGTGTCGTGCGTGATGAGAGTCTTGTCGATGACGGCCAGGCGTTTTTCCAAGGTGGAATTGGCCGCCAGTTCCTCCCGCAGCCGGATGAAAGCCCGGATAATGTAAACACTCATTGCCAGGGCCCTGGGGCTATTGAGGATATTGGAGGCTTGGAGCGCTCCGTGTTCGGTGAAAGCCCAGGGCAGGGTGCGGCGTCCGCCGCTGCCAGTTTTTGACATCGCAATTTGCGATGTCAAAACTTCGGCCTCCTCTTTGGTGAGTTGGAAGAGAAAATCATCCGGGAACCGCTGGCGGTTGCGTTTGACCGCCTCGTTAAAGCGGAAGGTGGGAACGCCGTAGAGCTTGGCCAAGTCGGAATCGAGAATGACGCGGTGTTTGCGAATCGTGCGGATGATCCCGGCGACATCAGGGATAACTTCGATGGGTTGTGACATAGTGCAAAAAGGGAAAGAAAACCTCAGGATGACAGAACTCCTTTTACCAATTGACTGTTCCAACTGACATGTTTTCTCCTTTGCACCGCAAGAAATGCGATGCATTGGCCAATAGATGGGTTGTAGGTTCCGGTCTTTTAAACGACGCTATCCTCGCAAAGGGCGCAAACGACAGCGCCGCCAACACACCAACCCAAGGGAACAACGACGATGAAAAGAATCATTCTGCTTGCAAGCATCCTCGGTTTCGCCGCCTCGCTGGCGGCTTCCGCCGCGGAACCGAAGGACACCTGGACCGCTTCGTGCAAAAGCTGCCACGGTGCGGACGGCAAGGGCCAGACCGTCATGGGCAAGAAACTCGGCACCAAGGACTACTCCGATGCGGCCGTCCAGGCCGCGTTGACGGATGACGCCGCAGCCAAAGCCATCAAGGAAGGGGTTAAGGACAAAGACGGCAAAACCGTGATGAAACCGGCCGCAAACCTGTCGGACAGCGACATCAAGGGGCTGGTGGCCTACATGCGGACTTTTAAGAAGTAACACGCCGGAAGATCGTGATTTGCGCCACGCGGCACGCGATTGAAAACCGCGAGGGTTGATTTGCGATTCAAACGAGCGCTGAAATTTCCGATGGCTGCAAATGAAACAACCGGCATGACCGCAACCGGCGACCCGGTGGCGGGAACCCGGCGCCGGGTCGCCGGGACGGCGTGGATTTGCCTGCTGGCCTGCTTCTGGCTGGCAGGCGCCGTCGCGTCGGCCCAGGAAAAGCCTCCGGCTCCGGCAAAGCCCCAGGAAAATGTCCAGGGAAAGCCCCCGGAAAAGGCCCCGGAAAAACTGGCCAACTCCGATTGCCTCGATTGCCATCTTGATCCCAACACGACCCGCATCGTCAACGGGAAAACCGAATCGCTGATTTTCCCGACGACCGCTTTTGGAAAATCGGTCCACGCCGGCCTCTCCTGCGTGGACTGCCATACCGGCGTCAAGGAACTCGTCCACGCCAGTCCGCTGCCGCCGCCCGATTGCTCCGGTTGCCATGACGAAGAAGCCAGGCAATACGCCGCCAGCATTCACGGCGTGAGTCATTTGCTCGGCGCGTCCGGCGCGGCGAATTGCTGGGACTGCCACGGCTCGCACGACATTCTGCCGGTCAAGGACCCGGCCTCGCCGGTCTTCAAGATGAACCTGCCCTTCACCTGCGCCAAGTGTCACAACAACGCGGGACTGACCAAGGAATACCAGATCAACCATCCCGAAGCGGCGGCGCAATACATGGAAAGCATCCACGGCCGCGCGCTGCTCAAGATGGGCTTGATCGTCGCGCCTTCCTGCGACGACTGCCACGGCGTGCATGACATCAAACGCGCGGTGGACCGCGATTCGCTCATCAACCACGCCAACGTCGCCAAGACCTGCGGCAAATGTCATCTCGGCGTCGAAGAGACTTACGACAAGAGCATTCACGGACAATTGCTGGCCCAGGGAGACCCGCGCGGGCCGGTCTGCACGGATTGCCACTCCGCGCATGAAATCGTGAATCCGGAGGGCAATAATTTCAAGGCCATCAGCGACGAACGCTGCGGCAGATGCCACGCCGACCGGCTGGCGGGTTACCGGGACACCTACCACGGCAAGGCCGTGGCGCTGGGCAGGCCCAATGTCGCCCCGCAGGTTGCCGCCTGTTACGACTGCCACGGTTATCACGACATCCAGCCGCCGTCCGACCCGCGGTCGCACCTGTCCAAGGCCAACATTCTTGCGACGTGCCGGCAATGTCATCCCGGCGCCACCATCGGCTTCACGGAATACAGCCCCCACGCCAACCCGCTGGACGGGAAAAATTATCCGCTGCTCCACGCGGTGTTCGTGCTGATGACGGGATTGCTGATCGGCGTGTTCGCCTTTTTCGGCTTGCACACCCTTGGATGGCTGGTGCGCGCGATTTATCTTTACCTGCACGACTCGAAGCAATTCCGCGAGGCGAAGATTCAAACGCAGGTGGACGGCGAATGGTTCACGCGCTTCTCGCCGTTCGAGCGCTTCCTGCACTTCATGGTGGTGACCAGCTTCCTGCTGCTGGTGGTCACCGGCATGCCGTTGAAGTTCTACTACACGGATTGGGCCAAGGTGATCTTCCACATTCTCGGCGGCCCGGAAGCCGCGCGGACGCTGCATCACCTCGGCGCCATCGTCACCTTTCTCTACTTCGGCCTGCATCTCGCGGCGATAATCGGCAAAGCCTGGAAAGGCCGGAAAACGTTGCGCGACCCGGCCAGCGGCCGGTTCCAGTTAAAACGGCTGTGGAATGCGATGTTCGGTCCCGACTCGATGGTGTTCAACCTTCAGGACTGGAGCGATTTCATCGCGCACAACAAATGGTTCTTCGGCAAAGGCCCGAAGCCGCAGTTCGACCGCTGGACTTACTGGGAGAAGTTCGATTACTTCGCCGTGTTCTGGGGCGTGGCCATCATCGGCGCGTCGGGGTTGGTCATGTGGTTCCCGACCTTCTTCACGCGCTTCCTGCCGGGCTGGGTCATCAACGTGGCCCTGATTCTCCATTCGGACGAGGCGCTGCTGGCCGCCGGCTTCATCTTCTCCATTCATTTCTTCAACACGCATTTCCGCATCGAGAAATTCCCGATGGACACCGTCATCTTCTCCGGCCGCGTTTCCAAGACCGAGATGCTGCACGAGCGCAAACGCTGGTATGACCGGCTGGTGAAGGAAGGCAAACTCGACGAGTCCCGCGTGAAGGACGAATGGAAACGCTGGCAGAACATCGCGCGTTCGTTCGGTTACTTCTTCTTCGGCCTCGGAGTCCTCCTGCTGATTCTGATCATTTACGCCATGGCCACGCGCCTGACGAATTGAAGAAGAGGGCGCAATTTAAACCAAACTCAATTTGGAATTGGTATAACTTCCAACTTCCTCACACCGCGTTCGCGAGCCGTTCGGCCAAACGGGCGGGCAAGCCGGCGTTCATGATCTTGGCCTGGGCCTTGGCCAGATCGTAGGGCAGGCGGCGAAGTTCGATGGTGTTCGCGCCGGAGTCGTAGATGACGTAAGCCGAACGCCAGTCGCCGTCGCGCGGCTGGCCCACGCTGCCGACATTGACGAAATATTTCTTCTCCGGCTGGATGTCGATTTTCTTGTAGAAAAACTCGTGCACCTTGGTGTCGCGAATGAAAACGTGGGGGACGTGGGTGTGGCCGAAGAAGCAGATATTGGTCTTTTGATACTGGAAGCTGCTTTCCGCCTCCAGGCAGGAGAAGACGTAACCCCAGCGGTTGGGCTGGTCGAGGGTGGAATGGACCACCGTGAAGGAGTTCACCGGGCGTTGGAGGGGCAGGGCGCGGAGAAATTCGCGTTGTTCCTTGGTCAGTTGAGTGCGCGTATAGCGGATGGCCGAGAGCGCCATGTCGTTGAAATGCTCGACCTCGCGCGCCTCGGAGGCCTCTTCGTCGTGGTTGCCCTTGACGATGGGACAGCCCAGGGCGCGGACGATTTCCAGGCATTCGCGGGGGTTGGCGTTGTAGCCAACGATGTCTCCAATGCAGACCGTATGAGTGACGGCCTGGGCCTGCATATCCTCCAATACGGCTTCCAAAGCCTCGAGGTTACTGTGGATGTCTCCAAAAATGCCAAATCTCATGCGAATCGTCCGACTAATGGGTCAGGAAAATCAACCCTAAAGAGACTGCGTTAATTGGGAAAGACTCTTTTTTCTTTTGGGACGGAAAGTTTTTGTTCCAGGCGGCGAATATTGGTTTCGATTTTCTCTTTCCAATGCTGCTTCATCTCCCGTTCCTGGGGCGTCAGGCGCTCCCATAACGCCCGCCAGGCCGCATAAGACGCCTGGTCGTCCCCGGCCAGGCCGTACATGATCGCGGGAAACCGTTCCAAATAAACCGGCGCGTTGGGTTGTTCGCTGGCTTGCTGGTAGTAAGTGGCGGCGGTCCGATAATCCTTCAGCCGCTGCTGGTAGAGTTGAGCGGTATCGTTCCAAAGCCGCCAGTAGGTGGGATTGTTTTCAATGCCGCGCTTGAAAATTTCGAGCCCTCTATCGAGCCAGAAGCGCGACGCCTTGAGCCGCCGCAACTCATTGGGCTGCGTCCGGTCCTGCGTGGCGGCGATCGAGGCGTTCCAGGCCAATTGCCAGCCTCCCATGTCCCAAAAGACGGGCGCGCGCGGCTGGAGCGCCGTGCAAAGGTTGATATAACCGCCCATCCGGAACCATTCTTGGTCCATCCATGCGGTCGTGACATTCAACCAGACCAAATCGGCGACGACGCTGCGCATCCCGCTCAGCACGCCGATGGTCAGCCCCTGACCGAGCTCATCGCGCAATTGGCGCGTCATGGGCGCTCCGTGATAGCGCAGGAGATCCTGCTCGTGGGCGATCCGTTGCTCCCAGACAATTTTGCACGGGGCCCATAATCCCAAAAGGAGGGCGACCAGCGCGGCGCGCCGCAGCCGCCAGGACAGTGGCAGGCAGGTGCTCATTTGAGAGGCGGGAATTTCCATCTAAGAATAAGCTCTAAATTTCTCGATAATCGAAAATAACGACGCTCACTCCCAGCAACACGATGAGATAGACGTCGGCGTAACCGAGCAGGTTCAAAGCGTGGGACCAGGGGACCCTGTTGCCCGCCAGAATCTCGTCGACGATGGTGAAGGAGTTCATGTCGGGGATGAGGAGGGAAATGAACCCGACCAGGGCGCTCTGCCAGATGGAGGAGCCGGCCCCGCTCGCCAGCCAAAATTCGCGGGCGGTGCTTTCCATGTGCCCGATCAGGTAGATCATGAAGGTCGTGACAATCGTGAAGATGGAGGAGGTGGCGAAAGTGGAAATGAGCAGGGCGATGCCCGTTGTCATGACGAGCTTGGCGAAAATCAGGATGACGGCCTCGATGAGCTGGGGATCGCGCACCTGCTGCACGATCTGCGCGACGTCGTGGTTGTAGGCATTGACCACGAACGGATTGGCCTGCCAGTTCGGCGTCTGATTATAAGCCGCTTCCGCCGCCTGGATGCCCCGCATCTCCTGCCAGTAGAGCGTCGCCGCGAAGGCCAGCGACATCAGCGCCACGCAAAGCGCCAGAAGCAGGACGACCCCGAAAAACTTGCCGAGCAGAAATTCCGAGCGCCGGACCGGTTTGGCCAGAATGGTGTAGATGGTCCGGTTGTGCAGCTCCTGCGGGATGAGTTGCGCGGTGGAAAGCAGGGCGATGAAAAAGCCGAACAGCCCGATCGCCCCGCAGCCGAAATCCTTCACGAACTTGATTTGCGCGTCGAAGAGGCCCGAGGAATCGAGGCCGGGCGTGGCCAGTTGCGAGACGACGACCGAACTGCCGACTAGGACCAGGCTGAAGATCAGCAGGACGTTCAATACTTTCTGGCGCACCGCTTCCGTGAGGGTGTTGCGGCTGATGGTGATGATGCGATGAAGGGAGGAGATCATTTGCGGGAGGGATTTTTCGAAGCCAAATCGGCCTGGGCCTGAACGGTGCGCAGGTAAAGTTGTTCGAGCGAAAGGTGGGGCCGTGTGAAGCGGACTTTCCCGCCCCCTCCATCGATCCCGGCCTGGGCGAGGGCCGCAAGCAGACGCTGCTGCTGCTCCGCGCTCAGCTCGGCGGGAATGTTGATCTGCGTGCTCTGGTTCTCGGTCAGAAGCGATTCGAGCGAGCCTTCGAGGACTTTTTTGCCGAGGGAAAAAATCGCCACGCGGTCCGCGACTTCCTGCACCTGTTCGAGCAGGTGCGACGAAAAGATCACGGTCTTGCCCATCTTTTTCAACCGCAGGATGAGATCGCGAATCTGGGCCGAGCCGAGCGGGTCGACTCCGGCGGTCGGTTCGTCCAGGAAAAGAAGATCGGGATCGTGGATCAGGGCCTGGGCCAATCCGATGCGCTGGAGCATGCCCTTCGAGTAGGAGCGCAGGGGACGCTCGCGCCCGTTCTGAAGGCCGACGAGATCGATCAGTTCCTCGATTCGCTGATCCAGCTTGGGGCCGGCCACGCCGCAAAGCTTGCCGTAAAAGCGGAGGGTTTCGTCCCCGTTCAGGAAGCCGTAAAAGTAGGGATTCTCGGGGAGAAAGCCGACCCGCCGCCGCGCGTCGAGGCTGTCGGGAGGCAGCCCGAAAATCCGCGCTTCGCCGTCGCTGGGCACGATCAGTCCGAGCAGGAGCTTCAGGGTCGTGCTTTTGCCGGAGCCGTTGGGGCCGATCAACCCGAAGACTTCGCCTGGCCGGACTTGCAGATCGAGATGATCCAGGGCCACAAGCACCTTCCGTTTCCAGGTCAGCGGGTAACGCTTGGTAAGGCCCACCGTCTCGGCCGCAAAGGATGTCGCAACTGGAGCAGAAGATTCCATCGTACTAATTTTGACCAAGGCGACACTCTTGCCAATGGGAAAATGCGTCGCGTTTATTCCATCTTCACGCCGTCGGCGATGTCGAGACGGGCCGCCTGGCGCGCGGGCCAGTAGCCGGCGACGAGCGCGGCGGCGATGACGGCCACGGGCAGGCCGAGAAGAAACCGCCAGGGCGTCGCCCACGAAATGGTCCAGCCGAAAAACGAGACGTTGATGACGAAGCTGAGGATCCAGGCGAGGACGAGTCCCGCGATGATGCCGAGGAACGAGCCGAGCAGGCCGATAATGCCCGCTTCCCAAAGGACGAGCGCCTCGATCTGGCCCCGCGACGCGCCCACCGCGCGCAGGATGCTGATCTCGCGGCGTCGTTCGGTGACGAGAATCGTGAGGCTGAGAAAAATCCCGAGCGCGGAGATGATGATGCCGATGGTTTGCAGGATGTAAGTGACCGAAAAGGTCTGGTCGAAAATGCGGAAGACCTGCTCGCGCAGTTCCTGGTTCGACTTGATCAGGTAATCGCCGTAGGGAGCGATTTTCGGGCGCAACTCGGTCTGCAATTGCGCGGCGGTCAGCCCCGAATTTTTGTCGATGTAGACGCCGATCCCGTTGATGGCGTCGTCCCGCCAGAATTTCCGGTAGGTCTGCCAATCGACGAGGATGACGCCGCCCTCGGTCGTGTAGTCGATATAGACCCCCGCGATTTTGAAGTCGCGGCGGCCCGTCGGTGTGGCGAGGTTGATCGTGTCGCCAAGGCCGAGATGGAACCGGCGAAAGAAGGGCTGGCTGACCAGCACCGCGCCGTGATCGATGGCCGCATCGAAGGCGTCGTGCGAGTCGCCCTGCGCCAAGGTCAGTTTCTCGATGGTGCGCGTGACGGCGAGCCGGACGGAGGCGAGCTTGACCGGCTGGCCGTCGAGTTGGACGCGGAGTTCGCGGAAGGAATCGTAGGTGACGTGGGGCGTCGCGGCGATGACCCGCTCGACTTCGGGCCGGATCATTTCGCGGTTGCCGATGAGGAGATTGGCCGCGGGGGCGATGACGAGATCGGCCTGGATCGAGCGGTCGAGCCACGCTTCCACCGTGGTGCGAAAACTGAAGATCATGGTCGAGATGCCGACGACCATCGCCAGCGCGACGACGAGCGAGGCGATGGCCATCGAGGTGCGATGAAGCGACTGGGCGAAATGGCCGAAGGCGATCCGCGCCATAATGGAACGCGGTTTCACCCAGCGCGAAAAAAGGACGCTCAAGGTCGGGACGAAAAACGCAAAGCCGAGCAGCGTGAAGAGCGCCGCGCCAAAGCTGAGCCACGCCGGTCCGCAGGTGAGACTGATGCGCGCGAGGAGGGCCGCGAGGACCAGCAGGCCCCCGCCGATGGCGAGCCAGCGGCCGGTGCTCCGCGCGCTTTGCTCCTCGAGATGGCCGATGCTGAGCGCCTCGACGGGAGAGAGCATGGCCGCTTCGCGCGCGGGAAACCAGGCGGCGAGCAGGACCGCGCCGAGGCAGAGCGCCATCGCGGCGGCGACGGCCCAGGGCGAGATGAAGAGGTTGCTTATGCTGGCGAGAATGTAGAGCGAGGTGATGGTCTGCGAGACCGCGCCGACGAGTTGTCCCGCCATGACGACGCCGAGGACGAGGCCAAGCAGGGAGCCGGCGATGCCCAGCACGAGCGCCTCGGCCATGAAGAAGCCCTGCACCTGGAGTCCGCTCAGGCCGAGCGCGCGCAGGACGCCGATCTCGTGCCGCCGCCGCACGACCGCCGTGGCCACGGTATTATAAATGAGAAACATGCCGACCAGCAGCGAGATGAGCGAGAGCGCGGTGAGGTTGAGCTGGAACGCGCCGATCATCCGCTCGATCTGGCGGTTGCGGCGGTCGGGGGCCTGGACGATGACATTGGCGGGCAATTCCGCGCTAAGGCGGGCGCAGACGGCGTTGAAATCGGCGCCGGGGCGCAGCAGCGCGGAGATGCGGGTGAGCTTGCCGACATGGCGGAAATTTTCCTGCACGTTGGCGATGTCCATGACGCAGAGATGCTCGTCGGCGCCGGGGGCGTCCTCGCCGAAATCGAGGATGTAGCCGATGTGGAAGGTCTCGGCGCCGGTCTGGGTTTCCACGCGGAGCGGATCGCCAATATGAAGGCCGAGCCGCGTGCTGAGCTTGCGCGTGAGGGCGATGACTTTGGGATCGCGGAGGAATCCGACGATGTCGGGCTTTTGGTTTTGCGCGTCGTGCAGCTCGAAGGTGCGGAGCGGGCCGTTGGAAAAGATGTCGATGCCGAGGAGCTGCAAATATTCGCCGGGATAATCGGTGAGGCTGGCGACGTCCTCGACGGTGGGCGTGGCGGCGGCGATGTCGGGATCGTTGGCGACGACGGGGTAGGCTTGTTCGTCGAAGCGGAGGCCGTCGCCGATGACCTCCAGGTCGGCCTTGCCCGCGACAATGTCGACCGAGGCGCGGAACGATTCGAGCGCGCTGTGGTTGATGATCTGGACGGCAAGGAAAACAGTCACGCCGAGCGCGATGCCCACGATGTTGAGCGCGGTGAGCGCCGGGTGCCGCGCGAAGTAGCGCAGGCTGTGGGTGAGGAAGAGGCGCAGCATGAGCTTGAAATGTAGCGGCGGTCCATGACCGCCGCTACAGGGGAGAACTACTCCTCATTCAGCCGGTCGATGAGGAGGCGCAGGAAGCCGAAGTGGATGCGGTTGAAGGTGAGGCAGAGGCGCGGCAGATGGGCGATGTCCTTTTCATCGGCTTCCTGGGGCAGGGCGTCGCTCTGGAACATTTCGCCGGGCGGATCGAAAATGCTGAGGAATTCCCTGCGCAAATGGCCGAGTTTTTTCTCGCTGAGCGCGCGCTGAAGGCGAATGACCAGATAGGGGCCGACGAAGCGGTAAGAGTGAAAATTGTGGTAGAAGCGCAAAATCTCGTCCCGCGCGGAGGTCACGCTGTCGGTAACTTTGAAGAGGTTGAAATCCTCGGGGGAGATCAGCTTGTCGGCCATGAGATGTTCGCTGACGTAATGGATGAAGTTCTTCCAGAACTTGCCGCCCGGTTCGTCGATCAAAACCAGGGGAATCAGGCGGGCCTTGCCGGTCTGCATCAGGGTCGCCACTTCCATGCTTTCGTCCAGGGTGCCGAAGCCGCCGGGAAAAACGGCGACCGCGCTGGCCTCGCGCAGGAAGGTGAGTTTGCGCGTAAAGAAATAGCGGAAGGTGACGAGCTTCGGGTCGTTGCGGATGACTTCGTTGGGATGCTGCTCGAAGGGCAGGAGGATGTTGAGTCCGAAACTTTTTTCCGCGCCCGCGCCGTGCTGGGCCGCGTTCATGATGCCGTCGCCCGCGCCGGTGATCGTCATGTAGTCGGCTTCGGTCATGAGGCGGGAAAACTCGGTCGCGCAGGCGTAGCTCGGCGCGGGGGGACGGGTGCGGGCCGAGCCGAAAATGCAGATTTTTTTGATGTGCCGATAGGGCGCGAAGACTCCCTGGGCGTAGCGCAGTTCGGCCATGGACCGCTTGAACAGGACGATGTCGCTCGAAGTGAGATCCTGCCGGGAGAGTTTGTAGAGCGAGGCGATCATCGCGGCAAAATCGTCGGAGAATTCCGGCGCCTTCCATTTGGCCACAAGGGCGAGAATGTCCTCGTTGATCGCCGGGTCGTCGGTGAGACGCAGGCCGTTTTTTTGTCGATTCATGTAAAGAACAGTATTTTCACGCGTCCCCAAACTGGCAAGCTTCAGCGTGAATGGCAAACCTCTTGGACATTCTCAACGAGCGCATCGTCCTCGGCGACGGCGCGACGGGCACCTACCTTTACGAACTTGGCGTGCCGCTGCACTGTTGCCTGGAGGAGGTGAACCTCAGCCGGCCCGACCTCCTCACGCGCATTTACCGGGAGTACGCCGACGCCGGGGCGCAGGTGATCGAGACGAACAGCTTCGGCGCGAATCGCATCCGGCTGGCCCGCTACGGTCTCGGCCATCAGGTCGGCGAAATCAACTGGCGCGCCGCCCGGATCGCGCGCGACGCGGTCAAGGGAAGAGCGGATGTTTTCGTCGGCGGATCGGTCGGGCCGCTTTCGATGCGCCCCGCCGACGGCGAGTTTTCGACCGATGACCGCAAGGCCCTTTTCCGCGAGCAGATCGGCGCGTTGCTCGATGGCGGCTGCGACCTGATTTTCCTGGAGACCTTTACCGCGCTGGACGAATTGCTCCTGGCGCTTAACGTCTTTCAAAATCTGAGCAACGTCCCCGTCGTGGCGTCGCTGGCGGTGAGCGAAGAGGGGCGGCTCGTCTCGGGTGAATCTTTTTCCGAAGCGGTGAAAACCCTGCGCGCGGCGGGCGCGGACATCGTCGGCCTCAACGGGACCTGCGGTCCCCAGGCCTGCGCGCATCTGCTCTCGAAACTGGCCGTGCAGGAGAACGAGCTTCTCTGCGTTTATCCGAGCGCCGGGAAGCCGGAATTTTACCAGGGCCGGTTCAATTACGCGGCCAGCCCCGGCTATTTCGCCGACATGCTGCCCCGCTGGGTCGAGGAGGGCGCGCGGCTCATCGGCGGCGATTACGGGACGCGCCCGGAACATATCGCGGCGATGGCGGCGGTGGCGCGGGAGCTGAAGCCGGTGCGCGTGAAGAAAATTTCGCCCGCGATTTCGTCCCCGGCCCCGCGCGCGCGCGTCGAGGCGGCCGAACCGGCGGTGGCGGCATCGGGCCGCGCGGAGGAAGTCTCCATTCTCGACCTGCTCAAACAACGGCCCGTGTCGATTGTCGAACTCGATTCGCCGAAGGGCCTCTCGATGGACAAATTTCTCGCCGGGGCGAGGGCGCTCAAGGAGGCGGGCGCGGCGGCGATCACTCTGGCCGATAATTCGCTGGCCATTTTGCGCGTGAGCAACTTCGCGGCGGCGATTCGCGTGCGCGAGGAGGTCGGCCTCACCTCGCTGCTGCACCTGGCCTGCCGCGACCGCAACCTGCTCGGGCTGCAATCGGAGATCATGGGGCTGGGCATCCTCGGCTTTCGCCATGTGCTGGCGTTGACCGGAGATCCGGCGAAGGTGGGCGATCACCCCGGCGCGACTTCGGTTTACGACTTGAACTCGCTCGGCCTGATCAAGCTGATGGCCGGGATGAATCGCGGCGTGAACCACGCGGGACGGCCCCTGAACGGGCGGACGAATTTCATCATCGGCTGCGCCTTCAACCCCAACGCGGTGAATTTCGAATCGCAGATCAAGAAGCTCGAAAGCAAGCTGGCCGCCGGGGCGCAGTACGTGATGACCCAGCCCGTTTTTGATCTCGAACTGGCGCGACAAACCGTGGCCCGGCTCAAGCCGCTGGGCGTGCCCGTTTTCCTCGGCGTCATGCCGCTGCTGAGTTCGCGCAACGCCGAGTTCCTCCACAACGAAGTGCCCGGCATCAAGATCGCCGAACCGCTGCGCGAACGGCTGCGCCACTGCGCCGACGATCAGGCCGCGACGCGGATCGGCCTGGAAGTGGCGCGGGAAGTCCGCGACGTGGCGCTCGAGGCGTTCGGCGGGGTTTATCTCATCACGCCGTTTCTTCGCTACGAAGTCAGCGTCGAGCTGCTGGGGTAGGTTTTACTGCGGCGGCGGCTTGACGTGCGAATCGGTGTGGATTTCCGTCGGACTCGAAGACGGCGGAGGCGCTGACTCCTCATCGGGCGACGCTTTGGCCCCGGCCTTGTAACCGGCGCCGCGCCACTTGCCATCCTCCCATTTGAGCACGACTTCTTCCGTTGCCGGGCTCAAATGTTGGAAGGACGTGTCGTAGGTGATGACCATGCACTCTCCTTCCAAGCCCGGGACACCGTTTGGTTTGTAAATATGACTGATTTGCTTGCGGCTCACCACCGGACCGAACGGCATCCGAAGCGCCTTCAGCACCATCACCCACCGGTCTTGCGGCACTTTATCGTGCATCGCGCCGCATCCGAAGGCGTAGCTCTCGTCGTATTGGCCCGCGTCGATCTGGGCCACCCACGCTTTTGACGCGGCGAGGGCGTTGGCGATCTGGTCCTCCGCCGAGGCGAGGGCTTTCGGCATGGCCGCAAAAAAGAAGCCGGAGATGGCGGCAAGGAACAGGATGGATTTGAGAATGGGCTGGCTGGCTGTTTTCATATTTTTGCCTCGGGAGGTTATTTGCTTATAGCCATCGCTGGCAGTTTTGGGAATGTGATTTTAGAGGGTGTCTGGAAAGTAGGCGCAGGCCACGTGACGAGTCGAATTTGGGCCGAATCGAGGCGCGAACGACGAGCATAGCCGCAGTGCTACGTGAGGCGGTCGCAACGAAGAGTTCGGCCCAAATTCGCCGTCACCCTGCGGGCCGAAGTCTTTTTGCCTTCTGGCTTCGTCGCTCGCTCGTCACAGAGCTACGGCTATGCTCCTCACTCGACTCCTCGCCAGAAGGCAAAAATCCTTTCGGCGTGACCCACGCCTACTTTCCAGACACCCTCTGAGATGATTCTCACCAACCTGACCCGCGGCAATGAAATCGGCGCGAACTCCTATCTGCTCGATTTCGGCGCGGATGGCCGCGTGGTGCTCGATGCGGGGATGCATCCCCGCGCCGAGGGAATCCAGGGGCTGCCGCATCTGGAGCTGCTCAAGTTCGATTCGGTCGGCACGATCCTGGTCAGCCATGCCCATCACGACCACACCGGGGCGCTGCCCCTGCTGATGCGGGACCATCCCGGCGCGCGGGTTTTCATGAGCGAGGCGACCTATTATCTCGCCGAGCCGCTGCTCCACAATTCCGTGCAGGTGATGCTCAAGCAAAAGGCGGAGAAGGGCATCGCCGAGTATCCTCTTTTCACGCATCGCGAATTGGACCGGTTGGTAAAGGTCTGGCAGGCGTGCGGCATGGAGCGGCCCTGGTCGCTCAACGGCTATCCCGACCCGGACAACGAGCCGCTCACCTTCGATTTCCACGACGCCGGGCACATTCTCGGTTCCGCGGGCGTGGCGCTGCGGCATCGCGGGCGGACGATTTTCTACACCGGCGACGTGAATTTTACCGATCAGACGATCCTGCGCGGGGCGGAGTTTCCGCGCCGGGACATCGACGTCCTGATCGCCGAGACGACGCGGGGCGCGCAGCCGAGGCCGGAGGGCTTTACCCGCGAGGCGGTCGTGGAGCACCTGGCGCTGGCGCTGGAGGAGACTTTCGCGAAGGGCGGCGCGGCGCTCATGCCGGTCTTCGCGATGGGCAAGACGCAGGAATTGCTCGCGCAATTGCACTTTCTCCAAAAGAGCCGACACCTGCCCGAGACGCCGATTTATATCGGGGGGCTGGGGCGCTCGTTCTGCGAAATCTATGACCGGCTCGCGGGCCGGACGCGGCGGAAATATCCGAAGCTCAGCCTGCTCGACGACATCCGGCCGCAGGTGATGGATGGACGGCGCGCGCGCGAATTTCAGCCGAAGAAGGGCCACATCTACCTGATTTCCTCGGGGATGATGACCGAGAACACGCTCTCGAATATCTTCGCGCAGAATTTTCTGGCCCACGACCGGCACAGCGTTTTCTTCGTCGGCTACTGCGATCCCCATTCTCCCGCCGGCTTGTTGCGGGCCACGAAGCCGGGCGATTCCGTGACCCTCAACGCGGCTTACGGCGCGCAACCGGTCCGCTGCCGCGTGGAGCATTTCGACTTCACCGCGCACGCCCAGCGCGAGGATCTCCTTCGCTACATCCTCGACGTGAAGCCGCGCGTCTGCGTCCTCGTCCATGGCGACCCGTCCGCGCTTGCCTGGTTTCAGCAGGAACTGGCCGCCCAGGCGCCCGGAATGAAAGTGGTGGTTCCTCCGCCCGGCGAGGGGATTGAGCTTTGAGGCCAATTCGGGTATGGCATTAACATGCACTTAAAAATAGTCGCGTTATCCATTTGCATGTTCGCCATAGTGTTCTGTATTGCATCCGCGGATCAGACTCAGGCCGTGAAACCAAAGTTAAAGGTCGCGTCCGACGGGTTTCCAAGCGGACACGATACGCCTGAAGGCGCGGCGTGCGATCTCGCGCGGGCCTTTATCAAGCATGACGCCGGCCTTTTCACCAGTACGTGCATTCAGCCGCGCGGCGCAGGCACGAGCCGGGATGACTACGAGGCATTTCTCAAAAGCATGATCGAAAGTATGAAACAGGAAGCTGCCAAAACAGAACCTTCACCGGGAGGTCCGAAAGCCATCGGCAAGGTGTTCGCGGCGCGCCATCTCACAAAAGACGGCCCGGCATCTTATGGATACGCAAGCTTCGACTTTCAAGATGTCATGTTTGTCGATGTCGGAGTATTTCTTCAAAATGGTGATCACGCCCTTAATCGTACGCTCGTCATCAAGGACAAGGATGGAAAGTGGTACGTGCATCCCGATCCTGATGTTTCTCCCCTCTTGAGCATGGGACTGAATAAGGAAAGCCCGTCGCAACAAGACTTTTCGGAAGCTTACGACATACAGAAATAACGCTTTCCCATTGCGGGGCGGCAGATCGAGGGATAATTTTCCATCATGGACCCACGGCGTATCTGGCGTCTCGGTTGCTGCACGTTTCTGTTGGGGGGCTTCCTGGGATTTGCCGGGCCGGTCAATAACATGAACATCTCGACTCCCGCTTTCGAGCAGGGCAAACCGATGCCTGCCCGTTACGCTTACAAGGGACAGAACATTTCGCCGGAAATACGCATTGGGAACGTGCCTGCGAATGCGAAATCCCTGGTGCTGATTGTCGACGACCCGGACGCGCCCATGGGTTTATGGACCCATTGGCTGGTTTGGAATTTGCCGCCGAATACACCGACATTCCCGAGGGCAAGCTGCCTTCGGGAGCGCGTCAGGGAAAAAATAGTTTCGGGAACGTCCGTTACGACGGCCCCGCGCCTCCCAGCGGCACGCATCGTTATTTTTTCCGCCTCTACGCCCTCGACACGACGCTCTCTCTGTCAGCGGGATCGGACCGCGCGGCGCTGCTGGCCGCCATGGAGGGTCATGTGGTTGGCACGGGGGAGATCTTCGGCGTTTATTCGGCTCGATAACACGTCATGGAATCGAACTTCTCGCCCTCGCATCGCGCCGCCCAAGCCGACACCTACTGGCTGACGCGCTTCGTCCTTTTGCGCTGGATGGGATTTGTCTACGTCGTCGCGTTCTATGTCGCCGCGAGGCAATTGGCGCCGCTGGTCGGCGCGGACGGCCTCACGCCCGCGCCCCTTTTTTTTCAGCAGGTTGCCGGGCACTTCGGCGGCTCGTGGTCCGGTTTCATGGCCCTGCCGTCCATCTTCTGGTGGAATTGCTCGGACACGTGGCTGCGCGTCGTCCCGTGGATCGGCGTGGTGATTTCGTGCGTCGTGCTGGCCGGCTATGCCAACGCGCTGATGATGGCGGTGCTCTGGTTCCTGTATCTATCCATCGTCCACGTCGGGCAGGATTGGTATGGCTACGGCTGGGAAATCCAGATGTCGGAGACCGGCTTTCTGTGCATCTTCCTTTGCCCGCTGCTCAATGCGCGGCCTTTTTCGCTCCGCCCTCCGCCGTGGCAAATCATCATTCTCTTTCGCTGGCTCATCGTGCGCATCATGCTCGGCGCGGCGTTGATCAAGCTGCGGGGCGACTCGTGCTGGCGCGACCTGACCGCGCTCTATTATCATTTCGAGACGCAGCCGATCCCGAATCCGATCAGCCGCTGGTTCCACTTTCTGCCGCACCCGGTTTTGCAGTTCGGCGTGATCTGGACTTTCGTGGTCGAGCTGGGCGCGCCGTTTTTCGCCTTCTTGCCGCGCTGGGGACGCTACATCGCGGGCGCGCTGATCATCTCCTTTCAATTCACGCTGATCGTCTCCGGCAATCTCTCGTTCTTCAACTGGCTGACCATCCTCCCCGCGCTGGCCTGCTTCGACGACCGGTTC
>Ga0182030_10007929_pt1 | contig 22088 bp, 9 predicted proteins | sample 812S3MmetaG_FD_121299 | JGI IMG/M metagenome (GOLD analysis project Ga0182030, IMG submission 121299) | Permafrost microbial communities from Stordalen Mire, Sweden - 812S3M metaG (Illumina Assembly) | ecosystem: Environmental > Terrestrial > Soil > Wetlands > Permafrost | place: Sweden... | reverse complement strand
TCGTAGTTCTTGGCAAAGATGCTGTGATCGAAGCTGCCTTCGCTATATTCACGGTCGAGGAACCAGAGCCAGAGCAGATTGTAGCCGAGTTGCTCGCAGAAAAGCCGTTCGCTGCGGACGCTGTAAAGGGCGGTGATCAGGCGGGCCTTGAGGAGTTGCTCGGGCGGAATGCTGCAACGGCCCTCCTCGGCGTAGAGTTCGTCGAAGAGCGGGGAAAGCTTTTTGAGAACGATGTCCACACAACGCTTGATAGCACGCAGCGGATGATTTGCGGGCACGGCGGCGTTGAGGTTCATGACAGTCAAAAAGTCCGGCTGGGCTTGTGCTTTTCCTCGCATGCCATTCAAGACGCGTATGCCATCACCGAGTTACAATAAAATCCGAGTTTTTCAACAACTTGCTAGTCGATCCAGACATTCGACTACTCCCTAAAAAGGAGTGCCTCATCGCGTAAACGATGAGGCGCCGTCTTCCCCAAATTAAGGAGTTTTTGACTCCCTTACGACCGATCTGACTGGTTGTTCGTCATGGCTGATATACCGACCGGTAAAACTGCTGCAGATAATTCGTCGCCTGCGTGTCGGTGAACTGCCACAGACCGTTGATATCCGCCGTGTTCGTGCTCACCGGCACCCACACCACCGGCGGCGTCAGGTTCGTCGTCGCTTCCACCTGATATGTGTAATTGGCCACCCCCGCAAAACTCAGCGCCACCGTCCCGTTCCCGTTGACCACCGTGCTGGCGATCGAATTGGTCGGCGGCGGTCCCACCAGCACATTGATCATGCCCGGCGTGGTCCCGCCAAAGCCATCCCCCACCGTGTAATTGATCTCATCAGCCAGGTTGTTGGCGTTGGTATAATAGACATAGGAGCTGTCGTAGCTCACCGCCGCCCCGTTGGTGCTGCTGATGCCGCCCGTCAACGCCAGTGTATCCCCGTCCACATCGCTCCAATACGTCGCCAGATTGCCGGCAATCGGGATGTTCAACGGGTATCCCGCCGGACGAGAATAGGTCGAGGGATTGACCACCGGTGCCGTGTCGAGGTAGGTGAGGCTGACCACCGAGCTCGTGACGCTGCCCGAACCGTTACTCACGATCACGGCATAGCTGCCGCCATTGCTGCGTTGCGCACCGGCAATGGGCAGCGTGGCACTGGTGGCTCCTGGCAGGTTGGTTCCGGCATGTTGCCACTGGTAGGATGGATCCGGAATGCCCGTGGCGCTGACCGAAAAATTAGCCGTTTGGTCCTGGCTTACACTCTGCGGCACAGGGTTGGTGGTGATGTTTGGCAATAGTTGTGGCGTCCAACCGTTAAGCCAAGTTGTAATGTTCGTAGCTGCCAGCAGCCGCGGATCATTATTTGTAACACCAATAGTTTGGACGTTTGCGAACGATGTTGGATTGCCATTTGTGTCCGTGTTCTGATATTGCCAGAAGACATAGGTATTGCTCAAAGTCACGCTTGGCATAATGTAGGTCGTGGTGTCAAATTTACAGAATGCCCAAGAATCTAGTCCGCCATTAGAGCCATTGGAATCGGCAAGTGTAACTCCGGTAAGTCCAGAATCAGCCTCAAATAAGCAGTTAACAAAGGAGAATCCATTTGCTGAATACGTTGTTCCATTTGGATTAATCCACGGCGTGGCGCTGCTTAACAAGCTTGAGGTCGCTGTGCGTGCAGCAGTTAAATTCTGAGCTCCAGTCACTGTGTGAAAGACACAATCGTAGAAATAGAGATTTCCTCCACCCCAAATATAATCAAAATTGCCATAAATTTTAGAGTTGTAAAAGAACACCTGTCCAGGCAGAAGCGTGTCCTGACGGCTGGCGACAACCGAATTATTGACAATGGTCCGGCTTCCAGCGGTGTTTAGAGCTTCGGCTTGGCCTCCGCCTTGTGGAGTGCTGTTGGTGAGTGTCAGATTATTCAATGCTACGTCGTTCCCATTGATTTTGAACGAGCAACGCCCCGCGACGGCGCCGCTGTTTGCAGCAATACCACTGTTGTTCGGGTATTGGATGACTGTCGCATAGCGGTTTTGCCCAAGCAACGTGAGATTGGTTTTTCCCGATATGTTTACAAGTTCAAAATATGTGCCGGTCATGATTCGAATGGTTCGTCGCACGCCATTGGCGTTCAACGCCAGCGAATCCGCCGCGCCTTGCACGGTGACAAAGTCGCCGCTGCCATCAACGTTAACGACAGGATTTGCTGCGTCAACCGGACCACCGACCTTTGTTGCGAATTTCCACACGTTCGTCGCCGTGATTCCTGCAAAATATGCGCCGGTCGTATCGGCAAAAACTCCGTCGTCCACAGTTACATAGTAAGTCTGATTGCTGGTGAGCAAACCGGAAGCACTGTGAAGATAAATCGCCGCCGTTGTGCCTGTGACAACAATCGGATAATAGTTAAATGGTGTGCTATCACCCGGGAAAAGGCTGCGAGCCTGAGTTCCGTTGGTGGCGCTTAAACTCAGATCAATCGTTTCCACTGGAGTGATGCTGTTGGCAACATTATAAATGCGGACTTTTCCGACACGCTGCAAGACAGGAGTCTGACTGAATGTGATATAGAGCGGCGTGTCGTAGCAGATATTGACGGCACCGTTTGACGGCGCCAACGAAGCTACGCTTATGGTGGTCGAATTAACTGTCAGTGTTGCCACCGAACTGGTCACCGAATTCACGCTGTTGGAAACGGTCACAAAATAACTGCCCATATTCTGCGGTTCGGCACTGGCAATCGCATAATTTGTGCCCGTTGCGCCGACAATCGGACTGTAATTTGTGCCCGGCACGCCAGCCGGCCCGTTGGTGGCGAAATACCATTGATACGACGGTATTGGAACACCGTTGCCCATGACCGAGAAACTCGCGGCATTACCGTTGAGTACGACTTGATGATTTGTCGGTTGGATACTGATGGTCACTGGCACAAGGACCGTCAGTATCATGCTGCTGGCGTTGGTGCCGGCGTCATTGGTAGCTGCGACCGAATACTGATAATTGTTTTGGGAATATTGAACATTGATCAACACAAGAGCAGAATTAGTCGCTCCGGCGATGCCGTTGGAAGTCGCCCCACCATCCGTGCTCAAATACCACTGCAAACCAGGCAAGGGAAAGCCGCTGATGGATGCCGACAGCGTGGCATTGTTACCCGCCACGATGGTCTGGTTTGTGAGGCCGCTGATGTTTGGTGGCGTGTCAAAGGTATTCACAGTCAATGTAGCTTCGGCAGAAGACACGGGTCCGCCGCAGCCGCCAGATACAGTGCAAGTGTAGCCGTGGCTAGTGGTAGCTGAATCCCCAAGTTGAGTATTGTTAATTTGCAGGATAGCGTTGGTGGCACCCGAGATCGTGCTTCCACTCGTTTGAACCCCGTTAGTTAATGTTACTCCGTCTTTCTGCCAAACATAGGTAAGCGGTGCCGTGCCGCCGCCTACGACTGAAATATTAACTGTCGCTCCTACTGTGGTGATTTGGCTGGACGGTGATGCTGCGCTAACCGAAGTTGGAGGGTAGATTATGACCACTGCGCTGCCCGTCATGGTGGCCGAACCGCCCATGAATGTGCCGTCCGTCATCGTGCCGACCACGGTATAAGTGCCTGATGACGTTTGAGGGCCGAATGAGATGGCCGAACCAGTGCCGAGCACAGGCGAACCAATGCTCGCCGTACCGTTCTTGAGCTGATAGCTGACACCCGTCTGTGAGCCATTCAAACCGACAGTCACGCTCGTGCAATCTGGACCGCCACCTGTAACCGAGAATGTCGAAATCGGGATTTGCACAAGCTGAAAGCCGCTCAAATAAGACGAAGATGAACCTGTGAAACTTCCACCGTTGTGTCTAAAAATAAAGTTGCCGGAACTGTCCGTCTGTCCGTGCAACACCATCCACGTGTTTGAAATAGCCAGCAGCGTATAATTCGGTGATGTGCCAGTCCAAATGCTGCCGTAAGCGCCGGCACTATTTGCAAGGCCATTTAACAAAAAAGCATTGATCGTGTTTGCGCCCAACGCATACGCCGGCAACAATGACAAACTGAGGCCAGCGCCGGAGCCGGTGCCGGTATAAACATAAAGATCAAATGGGGTCGAAGCGGGGAGTCCTGAAAATGTGTAGATAAAACCGCATCCGCCGCCATAATAACCACGAAATGAATACTGCGTCACACCGCCAGGTTGAATAGTATTTTCACCGCTGCCGGTGGATGGTTCTGTCCGTGTGTTGCCGGAGGAATTATTGGTGTATGTGATTGTCAGAGTCACACCGGAGAGCTTGTTACTGGCTGCATCCCACACCAAACCGCCGGCAGCCTGGTTATTAGCACTGTAGGTATAGATTCCAGGAGATAGACCCGTCAGGTTCAACCCTGTATTGAGGGACACTTGGTTCCAATTCGTGCCGGAGACGGGTGCGGCAGCACTGTAGGAAAAGTTGCCTGGAGGTCCGATTCTGGTCGGCAATGGATTTAGCGTGGATCCGGTATTCATTTTGTAGAAGATGTCATAAAGAGACGCCTTTGTATCTATGGCGTCCATCAAGAGCGTCAAGCACAGGAATAAGACTGTTTTAAGGCAGAGTGATTTGGAATTCATATTATGGGCTAAAGGGCTAAAACGAAGTGAGTTTAGCAGCAATCTTCCAATGGCCAATTTGGTGTTTCTCCAATTAAGATTGAAAATTCTCCATTGGCAGCAAAATTTATTTGCTGAACGAATCTTTGCGTTGCAATGTTCCTCATGCACAAAAAACATCCCCGTGTCCTGCTGGCCTTGGGTTGGTATGAACATCGCCTGCATCAGGGAATTGCCAAGTATGCGCTGGAGGTTGGCTGGCATTTGTGCGCAGATGTGACCAAGGAGAAAATCATTCCGTGGGGCTGGGAAGGCGATGGTATCTTGGCTTGGCTCGGCGTGGACGAAGACCTGGCCAGATTTGTCGTGGAAGCAAAGCTTCCCACCGTGGATTTCAGTTGTCGCCGTTTGGAACTTCCTTTTCCCCGCGTGGTGATCGATGATAAAGCCTCAGCACAGTTGGTTGCCGAACATTTTCTGGTTCGTGGTTTCAACCACTTCATGTATTACAGCGCGCAGAACAATTGGGCTTTTGAGAAACACGGCGAAGCGTTTGTGGAACTTCTTAGACGAACCGGACACGATTGCGCTTGGATACGCTGGCATCAATCTCCGGCATTCACTACTGGGAAAATGCAATGGAAAGACAAAAGGCGATGGCTTGCCTCTGAGTTGAAAAAAGCGCCCAAGCCGCTGGCGCTTTTTGCGGCCACGGATGACCACGCGCTGGAAGTGATCGAAGTCTGTGAGTCCATCGGGCTTTCTGTACCGGAGGAAGTAAGTGTGGTTGGCATGGATGATTCCCTGCCGGCCGTGGATGCGATGGGCACGCCAATTTCCAGCGTGGACCAAAACTTTACCACCCTTGGCTATCGTGGCGCAGAATTGTTGGGGCGCTTGATGCACGGCAAGGCATCTCCGCCGGAGCCTATCCTCATTCCACCAACCGGATTGATTGCGCGTAAAAGCAGTGAATTACTGGCAGTCAATCATCCGGGCCTTGCGCGTTGTCTGCGTTATTTATGGACAAATTACTCCAAGCCGATTGGGGTTGACGATTTAGCCCGGGTGGCGGCGATGTCACGGAGCGGATTGCATCAGGCATTCATTAATAAAATTGGTCGCCCGCCAGGCAGTGAATTGCACCGAGTTCGACTGGAGAATGCGAAAAAACTGCTAACGCAGTCCCATTTGAAGTTGGAAGAAATTGCTGAAAAGTGCGGCTATCAAAGTGCCAACAGTTTTTGGGTTGCCTTCAGGCATGCTACCGGAATGTCCCCAAAACAATATCAAAAACGATTCTGTATATAGGGTGGCACCCACGTTTTGTTCGGAGTTTCTGATTTTTTATAGCAGCTTGGAAGTTGGAGGATTTTCACACTTTTTTGGATAAAGTCGCAATACCTTTCCTTGGGAACTTTGCTAAGTTGGATCAACCTAAATGAAAAACGTGCCTTCTTCACGGAGTTCCTGTCGTTCGAAACCAGTCCTACTGGCCGTTTCAGCGTTTACGCTGATTGAATTGCTGGTTGTGATCGCCATCATTGCCATTCTGGCATCAATTCTATTACCGGCCCTGGCAAAGGCAAAAATTCGCGCACAGGCCATCAGCTGCGTGAACAACATGAAGGAATTGCAGTTGGCTGCAATTTTATACATTGATGACAGCTCAGACAATCTGCCGCTTAATACAGACGGCGGGGGCGCTGCTGGCTGGGCTCAAGGGCAAAATATTACCTATCCTGCTTGGGTGGCCGGTCATATACAAAACGGATCTTCAACTGACAATACGAATGTTGATTATTTGGTTGGGGAAGAATGGACTCCGTTTGGTTCTCTCGCCCGTTTTACAAAAGGTCCTGGTGTTTACAAGTGTCCTGCGGATGTGAGTGCCGATCCCAAATACGGGCCGCGCGTTCGCTCAGTCTCATTGAATGGAAATATTGGGCCGGGCCCGAATGGCTCTGAGAGCAAAGGGATATCAACACTGGGTTACGAGTATTACTTAAAAATGAGCAATTTCAAGAAGCTTAAGCCGGTAGATGCCGTGTTTTTTCTTGATGAGCGAATGAATTGCATTGACGACGGATGGTTTTGGCCGCCGCTCTCACAATTTAAGGTGTATAATTTGCCGGCAATTTATCATGGAAATTCCAGTTCCATATCCTTCGGAGATGGTCACGTAGAATTGCATCATTGGTTCGACCCCAAGTTTCTGAGTGCGACGACTGGTGCGACTAACGGTCAATATCAAACCTTCACCGGCTCCGGGGATGCGACTTGGATGTGGCAGCACTTCACTGGAGGTTGATACCCATTTAGTTTAACATCAAAAATTTCAACGAAACAAGAACCAAGAACCAAACAACATTCCTTCAACGCCTATGAAACAACATCAGAAGCAAAGTACTAAATGGGCCGGGCTTCCGGCCGCAGTCATTATTATTGGCCTTCTGCTGGCTGCGGCCGCTCCCAGCAGCCATGCGGCCGTAATAACGTGGAACGGCGCCGGGGACGGCACCAGCATGAATTCCGGAGCCAACTGGGTGGGCGGGGTAGCCCCCTCGCCCGGCACGGATAGTATTATTTTTTCCGGCACGACGGGTTTGTCGGTCAACGATAATATTACATCTTCGGCCGGCAGCGCCTTTGCTGGCGTCACCTTCGACAGCACCGCCGGGGCTTTCATAATCACTGGCAATCACCTTTTTCTAAGTGCTGGGATTACAAACAACTCGTCCAATCTTCAGTATTTTCAGAACTTTGTGGATTTGAACGGCGCGCGCGATATAAATGCGGCGACTGGGCCAATTCAATTTGATGTAGTGGGTAGCGCTGTTTCCAGTCCTGTTCCTGTCCTGATCAAGGATGGCGTAAATGTAGTTACCATCTCGGGCACGGCGGACGATGCCAATTTGACGGCTTCGGTTACCAATGGCACGTTGGTCCTTGCCAAAGAAGGCACTACGAGTGTGCACGCAATCGGCGGCAGTTCACCACTACCTATTTACACCAACGCCACCGTCCTCATTCCGCAGGGCAGCACCAACAATGATCAAATATATAAAAACGTTGCGATTAACATGTTGGGCGGCACATTCGAGCTTCAAAATACCAATGAGGCGGTTAGGTATCTTACTGGCAGCACGAATTCATGGACTTCCCTTATTGAAAACGGTCTGGCTGGCACCACCAACACCTTGATTTTGGGTGAAAACAATAATAATAAGGGAATTTACAACGGCGCCATTGCGGACGGCGCGGCAGGTGCTTGCCTCGGTATTGAAATCTACAAATCAAGTGAGCAGCAGTTTGGCGGCACTTTCACCTACAGCGGCGTCACGCTCGTAACCAACAATTCGACCATCACTTCGCGAGACATTGTCAACGGCACACACTTCGGTGCTGGCCCTTATATTATTGGCGGTCCCAACGCCACTCAATTGTCGGCTCTCAATGGCAGTGGCGTTATTGCGTCGCCCTCAATCTTTATAGGCGTATTTGCCGATCTTGGGGCTGGCGGCGGCTTGGATGCTCTTGCCACCACCTACACGGCCACCCCGGGCTTGCTGACGCTCAGCAATGCCTTGGTGACTTTGTACACCAACTCCAGTTCATTGGATGTGGTGTTGAATGGGACCACCCCTGGCTCAAGTTATGATCAGATTTCAGTTGTAGGTTCTTCGGGCGCTTTTTCAAATAATAATGCCAACTTGAATCTAACGGTTGGTTATTCTCCTGCGGTCGGAGACAAGTTCACCATCGTGAAGGTTCAGGGCACCAATTCGGCCAACAACATCGGCCAATTCAGCACGTTGAACGGCGTTGCCATCAACCTTTCGCAAGGCGCAACCTTTGTCGAACCCGTTTCCGGCAAATACTTTCAAATCAGTTATCGCGCCGAAGGCAGCACCTTTGACATGGGTGCTGGGAATGGCAACGACATCATGCTCCAAGTCGTGGCGGTCCCGGGCGCGTTCCTTACCTGGCGCGGCAACGTGAACAACTCCTGGGATATCTCGACCACCGCCAACTGGGTTGACACCAACAACGTGGCCAGCACATTTGGACCTGCCAACAACGCCATTTTCGATGATACCGGCTTTCACAATCTGAATGTCAACCTCACAACCGCGCTGTCTCCGCCTAACGTTACTGTCAACGCGACCAATAATTATGTGTTCTATACCAGCGCGGGGGGAAACTTCACCGGCACTGTCGTATTGACCAAGACCAATGCGGGAACGTTGAGCATGGTGACAGACAACAACAATACCGGCACCACACTCATTCAAAGTGGCACCTTGCAGGTCGGCACCAATGGAACCAGTGGCACATTGTCAGGGACGTTGCTTGTGAGCGCCAATGGCACATTCGCGCATAACCGCTCGGATAACAACACGCTCAATCTGACAACCGTAAGCGGCACAGGTAATATTGTTCACAATGGTTCCGGGCAGCTGACCATCAATACCGACCTCTCCACCTTCACGGGCAATACGACGAACACCGGTGGTTTGCTCCAGTTCGGCGATGGCACCAGTGCGCTCGGCCAGATCGGAGGCACGGTGACAGTTCCAGCCGCCAATACCGTGGGTTACAACTTTTATCAAGATGCAAACATCAACAACGCGTTTAGCGGGAGTGGAACGGTGAGTGTCGATACTCAAAACGCTGGCACGTTAACCATTAATACGGTTGGTTCGGCTTTCGTCAGCAGCAACTTCAACGGCACCATCAACCTGCTTGATGGAATCCGGCTCCATGCGCAAAATAGCAGTTCGTATGCTCTTGGTTCTGGCAGCACCGTCAATGTGCCACAGTACTGTCAGGCGTGGTGTGATAATGCCAGCACGCCCTACAACAATATCTTCAACATTGCAGGGACTGGTTGGATTGGCACTGGATGGACTGTCGCGCAGCAGGCGGCGAATCCTGGAGGCACAGGTGCCATCAGTGTGTATAATGGCACTTTCACCGGCGCAATCAACTTGGTGGCCAATGCTCGAATCGGTGGCACAATCAACGGTGGCACAATCCGTTGCCCCATCTCCGGCAATTATCAACTCGAAGTCTGGGGCAATCTCGGATCTTATGTGTTGAGCATGGGGCCGACCAATGGAGTTCACAGCTATGCCTCGACACTCCTCACGTCTGGCAGCATTCGCGCCCTCAATGCCAATGCCATCAGCACGGGGCCGCTTGCCATTGATTATGCGGGTGATTTACAGTTGAACAGTAATAATATAACCGTGGCAAATCTGTCCTCGGTTAATAATCAATATTTCTCGGGAACGAACCTGCCGACTATTCGAAATTTTGGCGGCACTCCGGCCACACTCACGGTTGGGACAGATAATTCCAGCCAAGAGTTCGACGGGATGTTTCTTGACGGTGGCACGGGATCACTTGGGCTTACGAAAGTCGGCACAGGCATCCTGACGCTCACTGTGGCGAGCACCAATACGGGCACAGTTGCTGTGAAGGGTGGCACGCTGAAATTCACCGGCTCCGGTTCGTTCAGCAACGCTGCCGTCATTGCTGCGGGAAGCGGCGCGACTTACGATGTCTCCTCTGTCGGCGGGTTGACCTTGCACAGTGGTCAGACACTGACGGGTAGCGGCACCGTCAACGGCAACGTCAGCGCAAGCGCCGGCTCGACCATCAACCCCGGCGACACAATCGGGGCATTGCACGTTTCCGGCAATCTCACGCTCGCCGGGACGATGTTGATGGAATTGAACCGCACCAATACACCGGCCACGAACGATTCGATTGTCGTCACCGGCACGCTTACGGCCGGCGGCACCTTGACGGTGACCAACCTCGGCCCGGCACTGCATGTTGGGGATTCATTCCAGTTGTTCAGCGCAGGTGTGAGTGGCTTTGCCACCGTGAACTTGGAGACGAACGACGCACCAAACAACGCGAGTTATACCTGGACCAGCACGCTTAGTTCAAACGGCAAGATCACCGTGGCGACCGTCACCAGCCAGGTGAACACCAATCCGCCAAATATCCAATTCTCTGTTATTGGAGGCAACACGTTGAATCTGGCATGGCCGACGAATTCGGGCTGGACGTTATTGACCAACAGCGTGGGCTTGACGTCGGCAACCAATTGGTTCCCATACCCCAATTCGGCCAACTTGACCAATGTGAGTATCGGGATAAATCCGAAGAGTACCAACGTGTTCTTCAGAATGAAGTATCCTTATCCGTGACCGGAATAATGTAGAATTAACCATGTAACACAAAAAGCGGGGCGCCAACAACGCCCCGCTTTTTCGATTCCGATGTTAAATATTGTGAAAATTTTCTCATGTCCGCGGCTGCTGACCCTGCTGCTGCCCGCCTTCCTGGCTGCGACCGCGAATGCGATTACGCCCTGGTCGCTCACAATTAATACGAACAACGTCATTGTTGTCACCAACGCCACCTACGGCGCTGTTGGTGATGGTGTCATCACCAATACGACGGCGTTTCAAAATGCCATCAATGCGGCGGCGGCGGGTGGCAATGTCGGCGGTCTGCTCGGGGGTATGGTGGAGGTTCCTGCGGGAGTATTTCTTTGCGGACCGCTGACGATGAAGAGCAATGTAAGATTGCAGCTTGATTCAAACGCTGTTGTCCAGCTGCTTCCTCGTGGAGTGTGGCCTGGCTCGCCTTACACCGGCACGGTATCGCCTCTGCTCAATTGCCCGAGCCTCACGAACATTGCCGTCACCGGTACCGGCATGTTTGACGGCCAGGGCAGTCCCTGGTGGCCAGACTACAAGACCATCAACCGGCCCTTGATCCTCAGTATGCAGCCGTGTTCAAAGGTGTTGCTTCAGGACTTCACCAGCAGCAACCCGCCCGTGGCACATATCGCCCTCAAGGGCGCTGGCGGAAACATAAATATTATCGGAGTCACACTGCTCGCGCCTGACTCGTCTGATCCTGTAAATCCTTCGCATAACACGGATGGCGTGGATTTCGCCGAGACCAACGCGCTTTTTCAGGACTGTGTGATCAGCACCGGAGATGACAACATCGCCATTGGCAGCAGCGGGTCGGTTTCCAAGGATATCTTCGTGACGAACTGCTTCTTTGGATATGGTCACGGACTGAGCATTGGCAGTTACACCTCGGGCGGCGTGTCAAATCTCACAGTCGTCAATTGCACATTTAGCAACACGGGAAACGGAATCAAGATCAAGTCCGAGCGGGACCGCGGTGGGGTGGTTCAAAATTGCAACTACTACAATTTGACGATGACAAACGTGCCCGGGCCGGTTCAAATTTACGCTTATTATGAATTTGGGATTGGTACCCTGACAACCCTTACTCCCGGTTTTGTCGCCAACACAGCCTTTACCAGCACAAACCCGGTTCCTTACGATCCGCCTATTTATCGCAACATCACCATCAGCAATGTGACAGCTAATGCATCTGGCAATGGACAGCCGCCGCTGCTGCTCTGGGGATTGCCGGATTATCCCGCTTCCAACATCGTATTCCAGGCTGTCAACATCAGTTCCAGTTTCACCTATGTTTCTGGAATCTTTAACGCCACCAATGTGCAATTCATAAATTGTTCATTTCCCGTGCCTGGCGGGGCTAGAACATTTCAGCTCTGGAATGCAGATTTAACCTTTACCAACAGTTTGCTGGCAACCAACATCCTTAGCCTCGACGGAATCAGCACCAATGGAGTTGGCAACACCCTCGGCTTCTACAATGCTCCGGCGACGGTTTCCAAAACCAACGCCATTGCCGGTGGAGCGCTGACAATTGCCGGCAGCACACTCACTGTCAGCCACAATCTGACCCTCACCGCAGATGTCCCGTTGAATTATGTTGTCGGAACTAATCCGGCTACTCTGGCAGTTATAGGTAATCTTGCGCTTGGCGGAATTGTAAATGTAACTGCGGGACTTGGTTTTACCAATGGCAGCTACACCTTGATGACTTATACCGGAAGCTTAAGCGGCGGCCTGCCCATACTCGGCACGACTCCACCCGGACATTCATGCCTTTTGAGCAGCGCCACGGCCAACCAGATAAATTTGATTGTGTTGCCGCCCCCGCCGGGCATTCCGACAAATCTCACCGCTGTCGCGACGAACTTGCTTGTCAATTTGACATGGTTCACATCATCGAATGCCGCCAGTTACAACTTAAAGCGCTCCACGACCAATGGCGGAAGTTATTCCATCATCGCCAGTCTGGCCGGCACCAATTTTGCCGACCTGGCTGTCAGTCCGGGCGTCATTTATTATTATGTTGTCACCGCGACAAACTTTCCCCAGGAAAGTGCGAACTCAATTCAAGCTAGTGCGGTACCACTGCCTTCCAACGTTTCGACAAATCTAAGCTTTCAGGTGTCCGGCAACCAATTACAGTTGTCGTGGCCGGCAGATTATCTTGGCTGGCGACTGCAGATTCAAACCAACAGTCTCGACAATGGTCTCGGCTCCAATTGGGTCACGGTGCCCAATTCCACCAACATCACTACTGCAAATATCGTGATAGATCCAGCAAACGGCTCGGTCTTCCTGCGACTTATTTATCCGTAATGACTATTATGAAAAAAATGCCGTTTCGCACTGTTGTTCGCAAGTTAGTTTCAACCAACACAACCCAATTGAATAATCACATCGATAGAAACTCAGCACTTTATTTGAGATCACCGCAAAGATTTATGCCCCGTAACGTTACCAACGGGTCACAAATGCTGCCTTATCAAAATCCCCGTCTCGCCGTTTCCACCCGGGTTGAGGATTTGCTGGCACGCATGACGCTGGAAGAAAAGGCCGCACAGATGATGTGTGTATGGAAGAAATCATCCCAACTGCCCTTTGACGCGAACGGAAAGTTTGATTTCAAAAAAGCGAAGGCGGCCTTCAAAAAGGGACACGGTATCGGGCAAATCGGCCGCCCGAGCGAAGCCGGCATAAGCCCAGCCTCTCTGCCCGGGGGGCGCAACGCGCGACAAATGGCTGAGCTAACAAATGCCATTCAGAAGTTTGTTATCCAAAATACGAGGTTGAGAATTCCAGTGTTTTTTCATGAAGAATGTCTGCATGGCCACGTCGCCAACGATGCTACCAGCTTTCCACAGCCAATCGGTCTTGGGTCGACGTTCAATCCGCAACTTGTCGAACGACTATACGCGATGGCCGCCGTTGAAACTCGAATACGCGGGGCGCATCAGGCGCTTACGCCGGTTGTCGACGTAGCCCGCGATGCACGCTGGGGACGTGTTGAAGAAACGTTTGGTGAAGATTCTTTTCTCAATGCGCAGCTTGGTGTTTCCGCCGTGCGCGGGTTTCAAGGCGATGCAGCGTTTAAAGACAAAAAACGGCTCATCGCCACACTCAAACATTTTGTTGCCCACGGCCAGCCAGAATCAGGAATGAACTGCGCCCCAGCAAACGTATCTGCGCGCGTGTTGCACGAGACGTTTATGTTTCCTTTCAAGGAAGCATTGCACAAAGGCGGGGCGATCAGCGTCATGGCCAGTTACAATGAAGTGGACGGCGTGCCATCGCACGCCAGCCGCTGGCTGTTACGGGATGTGTTGCGAAAGGAATGGGGCTTCAAAGGATTTGTCGTTTCCGATTACTACGCAATCAGTGAATTGAATCACCGGCCCGCCACGCATGGCCATTGCGTCGCCAAGGACAAACGCGAAGCATGCGCCCTGGCCGTCAAAGCCGGCGTGAACATCGAATTGCCGGAGCCGGATTGCTACCTGCACCTCGTCGAACTCGTTCGAAAAGGGGTTCTTAAGGAATCGGAGTTGGATGAGCTGGTTGCGCCGATGCTGTATTGGAAATTCAAATTGGGTTTGTTTGACGATCCTTATGTTGATCCCAGTGAGGCTGAGCGAATTGTCGGCTGCGAACAGAATCGCGCACTTGCATTGGAGGCCGCGCGCGAATCCATCACGCTGTTGAAAAATGAAAAAAACCTCGTTCCGCTGAACCCGAACAAGCTAAAAACCATCGCCGTTATTGGCCCGAATGCAAATCGCAGTCTGCTTGGCGGTTACAGCGGCGTGCCCAAACACAATGTTACCGTGCTTGACGGCATTCGTGCAAAGATTGGTGACCGGGTGAAGGTGCTTTATAGCGAAGGTTGCAAGATCACTTGCGACGGCGGCTCGTGGCAGCAGGACGAAGTCTTTGCAAGCGATCCCGCCCAGGACCGCAGGCAAATTGTCCAGGCGCGAAAAGTGGCGAAACAAGCTGACGTGATTGTGCTTTGCATCGGTTGCAATGAGCAGGTCTCGCGTGAAGCGTGGAGCTTGAAACACATGGGCGACCGCACGAGCCTCGACATGATTGGCCGCCAGGATGAGCTTGTCAAAGCGATGCTCGAAACTGGAAAACCCGTCATTGTTTTTCTGTTCAACGGGCGTCCCCTCTCGATCAACTACGTCGCGCAAAACGTTCCCGTTATCTTCGAATGCTGGTATCTCGGCCAGGAATGCGGCCATGCGGTCGCGGACATTTTGTTCGGTGATTTTAATCCCGGCGGCAAATTGCCGATCACCATTCCGCGCTCCGTCGGTCACTTGCCGGCGTATTACAACCACAAGCCGTCCGCCCGCCGCGGATATTTGTTTGACGAAGTGTCGCCGTTGTTTCCTTTCGGCTTCGGATTGAGCTACACGACGTTTAAATTCAAGAATCTGCGGCTGGCAAAGAAGAAAATACGCCGGGACGAATCTGCCCGCATTTTTATCGATGTAAAAAACACTGGTAAATGCGCGGGAACAGAAACTGTCCAACTCTATATTCGCGATGTGTTTAGCTCTGTAACCCGCCCGGTGAAGGAATTGAAAGCGTTCACGAAAGTCTCGCTGCAACCGGGCGAATCCAAGACTATCGCACTCGAAATCAAGCCTGAATCGCTCGCATTCTACAATATCGACATGAAATACACTGTCGAGCCCGGTGAATTTGAAGTCATGGTTGGCAATTCTTCCTGCGACACGGATTTGCAGAAGGTCGTTCTGACGGTTGTTAAATAGCAACAGTGAACCCAGCCCAAAAAATTCCCTTCAACGAGAAAATCGGTTACAGCGCCGCTGATGCCGCTGCGAATTTCGTCTTCATGACGATGATTTTGTTTCAGCTTAACTTTTATACGGATACCGTCGGTCTCACGGCTGGAGCGGCTGCCGCCATTCTATTTTGGCCGCGCATCTGGGACGCGATTTTCGATCCGATCATGGGGACGCTGGCCGACCGCACCAACACGCGCTGGGGCAAGTTCCGTCCATGGATTCTCTGGACCGCGGTGCCGTGGGCCGTCGTGATGGTGCTCGCCTACACCTCGCCCAAAGGTTGGAGCATGATGGCGCTGATTGCCTACGCGGGCATCACCAACACGCTGATGATGACCATTTACTCGATGAACAATATGCCCTATGCGGCACTCGGAGGGGTCATGACCGGCGATTTGGACGAACGCGCCAAGCTTAATTCCTACCGTTTCGTCGCCGTTAACATCGCCCAGTTCGTCGTTGGCGGATTCACGCTCCCGCTTGTTGCCAAATTTGCCGTTGGCCATGACAAAGCCTACGGCTGGCAGATGACCATGACGGTTTGGGCCATGGTCTGCCTGATTTTATTTCTCGTAACTTTTTTTACGACCCGTGAGCGGATCAAGCCTCTCGTTCAAGCCAAGTCTTCGCCGAAACAGGACTTTGCCAATCTCCTGAAGAACAGCCCGTGGCGCGTGATGGCGGTGATGACGCTGATACATTTCGCGATCATGTCTTTCCGCGGCGGGGCGCTCTATAATTACTACCATCAATACGCCGACAAGGCCGCGATGTTTGATTTTCTGGAAAAGCTCGGGCTCACCGGGCCGGCATTGGCAACGGGCGCGCCCAAGCCAGGAGGTTTGCTGGAATGGTTTGGCTACATTGTTCACGGCACACGCGATGACCTCGCCAGTTCAAATGTGGTCGCTGTGTTCTACAGCATCCTCAACGTCGCCGGAAGATTTACGACCATTATTGTGATCTTGCTTTCCGCGTCGTTGGCTCATCGGTTCGGGAAAAAAGCCGTGGCTGTGGCGGGCTTCGCACTTTCGACGGTTTTTGGCTTTGCATTTTACCTGCTCAAAGCTACGGACGTAAATGGCATGGTGATTTTGACCATCCTCAGCGCAGTAGTCTATGCGCCGACGATTCCGCTGATCTGGGCAATTTATGCCGATGTGGCGGATTATTCCGAATGGAAGACCGGGCGTCGCTTCACCGGCATCGTGTTCGCCACGGTTGGTTTTGCCTTGAAGGCCGGACTTGCCCTTGGCTCGGCATCGTTCCTCTGGATCATGGCGGGGGTTTTCAACTACAATACCAAACTCCCGTCCGCGCCCGAAGCCGTGGCCGGGTATCGCGCCTGTGCCGGCATCGGAGTAGGAATTCTGTTCGCCATCTGCACCGTGCTGCTCATTGTTTATAAACTCAACAAACGCGTCACCATTCAAATGGCGGAGGAACTGGCCGAACGGCGAAAGGTGGCGGCGCTGGTTGAAGGGGCATAAGTACAACCTGGGTGAAATCGTAATAATCTGAAAATTACTGACATATGAAATTGACTGTCTTCAGCCGAAATATTTTTCTTGCGACCATCTGCGGGTTGGCCCTGTCGACGCGGGCTTACACTCTGGTTTCGTCAAACCAGCTTGTCTTTGTCAATGTGGATCATGCCGCGGTGGGCACTTATTCAACTTTTGCATATGGCGTCAAAAGCAATCAATGTGGCTTCGAATTTTCGAGTTCGTCCATTCCTTACAGCAGCGGCGGCGGCGGGGTGGTGATTGCACTGTCGGGAAGCAGCGGGATACAGGCGCTCCCGTTTGTGGCTTCGACGGCCAGCATTGCGTCCACCGCGACTTTTTTTGCCGACACCAACGTCCAGCGGACGCTCACGCCCTGCACGGACCAATGGAACGTGAACAACGGCGGATTGACATGGACGAACTATACACCCGCATGGAAAATGCCGAGCTTTGATTCCGCAACGCTCGCCTACAAACAGTATTTTTTCCTGCCGGCAACGTGGATGGTTTTCACGATCCAAAACACCAACAGCACGGCTGAGGATTTTTATTTCGGCCTGCCGGTGGCCGGCACGCAGACCAGTTATGCGAGCGGCACCTATCAGGGGTTTGCCGTTGGGGAAGGCGCCATGGCGGTGCAAACCGGCACGTGTGATTTATTGAGCGGCACGGCATTGAAAACGGCGCTGAATGGCATGTCCTCCGGGTTTGCCTTTCACGTGAACATTCCGGCGGGGCAGACAAAATCCTTGACGGTGGTGCTGGCGGATTACCGGAGCACGGTGACGGATTCACGGATTTCAGCGCACTATTACTACACGACCCTGTTTGGGTCAATGGACAGCGTGATCAGCGCGGCCTTCGGCGAATTTGCCGACGCGCAGACGCGCTGCCAGCAACTGGCCTCGGCCATGGCAGGCGCGAACCTGAATGTTTACCGGCAGTTTCTGGCCAGCGACGCCCTGCACAGCTACCAGGCCTGCACGTTAGCGCAATTGGACCCGACCAACGGCTTTCTTTGGCGCGAAATGGAGGGCGCATATAATTATGTCAACACCTTTGACCTCACGGTGGATCACTCGTTTTACGATTCGCTCATGTATCCCTGGGCGTTGCGCAACGTGCTGGACACTTACTCCGGTGCCATCAGCGGTTCCGGTTACACCTACACGCATCCGCTTTACAACACCGTTGCCAATACGGTGGTGTCGCCCGGCGGCTTCGGGTTCCACCACGACATGGGGCAGGGATTGACCTCGGATGCGCCGGCCATGGATCCGACGACCTATGAAAGTTCGTATTCGTACATGGGACAGGAAGAGCTGCAGAATTACATTCTGTCGGCCGGGCTTTATTGGAGCCGCAGCGAGGACAATGCTTGGCTCACGAACAGCACGGCGCTTCTGCAAACCTGCCTGAGCTCTATGCTGCTGCGCGATGATACCAACGCCGCCACGCGGGACGGCGTCACGACCTATCTCAACGAGCGCGGCGGCACCGTGCCGGAAATCACCACCTACGACGCGCTGGATTCATCGCTGAAATCGCCGCGTTTGAACGCGATGACCACGGTGAAAAATTGGGCCAGCTATCTTGCGTTGCAGGCGATGTTCAAACAAATTGGCGACACGTCCGATGCCACAACCTGTTCGAACATGGCCGCGTTGGCGGCGCAATCCATTGTCGCCGCTTGGAACAATTATCACGGAACGCTTGGTTTCATACCGGCATTCCTGGACGGCAGCAATCAATCAGCTTTGCTGTCGATCGTGGAGGGCTTGTCGTATCCCGCCCAAATGGGATTGACGAACGCCGTTGACCGGGTGAATGGTCCGTATGCTGGCATGTTGCAGGCATTATCCAATCATGTTGCCGCCGTGCTCGTCCCCGGCGAGTGCCTGGAAGCCACCACCGGCGGCTGGAAACTTTCGAGCGCGAACGGCAACACCTGGCAAAGCAAAGTGTATCTTGGCCAATACATCGTCGAAAACATTCTCGGCATCAGCAACAGCAATGTGGATGGAACCATTGATCAAATTCACGCGACCATGGAAACCCAGGAAGCGCCCTATCAAGGCTGGTCGGACCAGTTGGATAGCGCGGGTGGAAGTCCTCATGGCAGCTACCATTATCCGCGAGGTGTCACCAGCGCCCTGTGGTGGTTGAACGCCACGAACAACCCTGATTACCCGCCACCTGCCACGGCCCCGGCAACGCCCACGGGAGTTTCCGCCACCGCCTACTACCGGCAGGTTTCGCTGTCATGGAACGCCTCGCTGTTGGCCACCGGCTACATGGTCAGCCGATCCACGCAAAGCGGAGGGCCATATGCACCCATTGCCGGAGTTAATACCCAAACGGGCTTCACCGATACCGGTCTGACCAACGGCGTCATCTATTATTACACGGTTACGGCCACCAACCAGGCGGGAGGAAGTTTGCCTGCCGCGCAAGTCAGCGGAACGCCGTTCCTGTCCGCGCCCAGCGGGCTAGCCGCCGTGGCGGGATATAATTTTGTAAGTCTCAGCTGGGCGACGAGCGTCGGAGCGGCCAGTTACAACGTTTTACGCTCAACCGTCAGTGGCGGTCCCTATTCGATCATCGCCAGCAATGTTACGGAGACCACCTATCAGGACGCGGCCGTCACCTTTGGTGTCACCTATTACTACGTCATCACGGCCATGGCCCCGGACGGAACGTCCTTCGGCATGTCCTCCGAAGTCAGCGCCACGCCGCTGATCTCCATCCCGCTGTATTCGGTCAATTGCGGTGGCAGCGCAGTGGGATCCTTTGCTGCGGATGAGTGTTTTGTGACCGGAATCGCCTATAGCCGCACCTCCACGATTAGCACCAATGCCGTAGCGTTTGCAGCGCCGCCGGCGGTTTACCAGACCGAACGCTACTCGGACTCCACCCTGACGACAACCTACGTTTTCACCAACCTGGTGGCTGGCAACAACTACCTGGTGCGCCTGCATTTTGCGGAAATTTATTTATCCGGTTCGGGCCAGCGTGTGTTCAACGTGCTGATCAACGGCAACCAGGTATTGACCAACTTCGATATTTACGCGGCGGCGGGTGCCGCCAACAAGGCGGTGGTCCGCCAGTTCACGCTGCCGGCCAATGCCAGCGGCCAGTTCGTCATTGTCGCTACCAACGTGGTGCAGAACGCACAATTCAACGGCATCGAAATCCTGAACCCCTACACCAATCTGCCCTGGGTTGGCACGAACATCACTACGCTGCCCAGCAGCTCGAACCTGACATTGTCGTGGCCGACCAACTATGTGGGCTGGATTTTGCAGACAAACGGCGTTGACCTCGGCAACAGCGCAGCTTGGGGCGATGTGCCCGGTTCGCAAACCAATTGGCAGATGACCATTCCAATGGCCAATCCGGCGCCGGCCCGCGAATTTTTCCGCCTACGGTATCCGTGACGGCCGTGCATGGCTGGTTTATTGAGGAACAAATTCTTGATAAGAATGTTTGCCTATCTGCTTTGTGAAAAAGGTTCCGGCCATCTACCAGTTCTGTAATAAACATTGAAAAATCTGCGAGATGTTCAAAAGGGCTTGCCAAATACAGACATTCAGTTTCAAAGTCCTCCCTATGCGAAAGAAATCACTTCGAGTATTGCTTGTCCTTGGTTGGTATGATTATCGACTGCATTGCGGGATCGAAAAATTTGCCCAAGAGCATGGCTGGCATCTTTCCGAGGATTTGGCGCGCGAAAAGGTAATTCCCTGGGGTTGGGATGGTGCTGGAATACTTGCATGGCTGGGCGCCGGCGATGATTTGGCGGATTTTGTGGTAAAAACCAAAAAACCCACGGTAGATTTTAGCTTCCGCAGACCGCAATTGAAATTTTCTCGCGTACTGGAAGATACCACGGAAACGTCACAGCTGGTAGCCGACCATTTCCTTTCGCGAGGCTTTTGTCATTTTATTTTTTACAGCGATGCTCATAATTGGGTTTATGAGGAACGCGGAACGGCGTTCGTGAGATTCTTGGAATCTGCGGGCCGTAGCGCAAAATGGTTGCGATGGCATGAATCTTCAGCGTATCGCACGGATCGAAAAGCTTGGAAAAGCAAACGGGAGTGGCTGGCGAGGGAATTGAAATCCGCGCCCAAGCCTGTCGGTATCTTCGCTGCCAGCGATGGGTTGGCGTTGGAACTGCTCGAAACGTGTGAGGCCAATGGAATTACCGTTCCCGATCAGGTCGCGATCGTCGGTGCCGGAAATTCCCTTCTGGCAGTGGATGCCATGCATACGCCAATTTCAAGTGTGGACGTCAACATGGAAGTGGTGGGTTATCGCGGCGCACAATTGCTGAATGAAACAATGTCTCGCGGCTCAACTCCACCACAAACTGTGCGTGTGCCTCCATTTCGATTGATTGTTCGTAAAAGCAGCGATTTGGTTGCGGTTAATCATTCCGGTGTGGCCAGCAGTTTACGCTTCATGTGGGAACATTGTCACGAACCCATAGGGGTGAATGATCTGGCGAAAGCTGCTGGTATGTCCGTGCGTAATTTTCACCAGGCATTTGTTGACACTCTGGGGCGTTCGCCTGGAAATGAGCTGCACCGTATTCGAATCGAACGCGCAAAAAAACTGCTTTCGGATACCAGCGACAAAATGGACGTGATTGCCGAAATGTGCGGTTATGAAAGCGGTAACAGCTTTTGGGTTGCATTCAAACGTTCAACCGGCATATCACCCAGGGAATTTCAGAAACAACTCGGCAAAGCCTGACCCGGCTATCTTGTTGAGGTTTTTGTGCCAAGGCTTTGAGGAATTGAAAGTTTTTGGGACTATGTAGTTGACGGAAGTAAATCCCCTGCTTTTGGGTGAATTTAGACGGTTTAAGGATTAACGCCGTGCCTTGCGGCCAGTGATAATGACTTTTCCCCATGCTTTGCCAGGCT
>Ga0182030_10007928_pt1 | contig 22088 bp, 19 predicted proteins | sample 812S3MmetaG_FD_121299 | JGI IMG/M metagenome (GOLD analysis project Ga0182030, IMG submission 121299) | Permafrost microbial communities from Stordalen Mire, Sweden - 812S3M metaG (Illumina Assembly) | ecosystem: Environmental > Terrestrial > Soil > Wetlands > Permafrost | place: Sweden... | reverse complement strand
GCGACCCAGTCTCGACATAACGTGGCGGAAATCACCCGAATTGAATTCGAATCGCGTCTTCGCCTCATCACATCCTCCCATACGCAATACGCCGGCCAGCGTCATTGCCCGCATGCCGACGTCGGAGATATTTGCTCGCGCTAGCGACGATTCGCTATAATAAACGCACCTATGCCGTTTTCCCGTCGAACTGTTTTATCAACCGTCCTGACCGGCGCACTGTCGAGTGCGCTCGCCGGACCTCTCGCGCGAGCTGCAGACGCGACCGTCCGCATAGGAATATTGCCGTTCGGCACTGCCGCTTGGGAACTTGATGTCATTCGACGCAACGGCTTCGACAAGGCGCAGAATGTGGCGATTGAGGTGATCGAGTTCGAATCGTCACCAGCCACGCAAGCAGCGTTGCAGGCTGGGCGGGTGGACATGATCGTCCTCGATTGGCTTTGGGTCGTTGGCCGAAGGGCGGAAGGCGCAGATTGGACCTTCGCCCCGGTTTCCAGCGCAGCTGGCGGATTAGTAGCGCGACCGGGACGTACAAAAATCATCGCGGATCTCCCCGGCACGAAACTGGGCATTGTCGGCCCACTGGACAAAAATTGGCTGATCCTCCAGGCCTATGCCAAGCACAAGTTCGACATCGATCTCGATCAGACAATCGAGAAAGTTGTCGCGCCGCCGCCCGAACTGCTTCGCAAACTGAGCGCGGGACAAGTCGAAGCAATGGTGACGTTCTGGCCCTTCGCCGCCAAAGCCGAAGCTCAAGGCATGCAGCACGTCATCAGCGTTCAAGAAGCTGTACGCGAGTTAGGCGTCGTGACCAGCGTGCCCTTTTCCGGATTCGTCTTCTCCAGAGGATGGGCAGTGAACAACCGATCATTGGTCGACGGATTTCTGGCGGCGGGCGCCCAGGCCCGCGCCTTGATGGAGGCTTCCGATGACGAGTGGCTTCGCTTGAAACCGATTCTGAATGCTGAAGACGAAGTTGAATTTAAGCAGCTTAAGAATGCCTACCGGCAAGGCATTATCGGGCAGCCCAGCAACATCCAGCGCGCCGCGATGGCGCAGCTTTACCGCATTCTGGCAGAGATCGGCGGGTTTGGAATGGTCGGCGCCACCACGGAGATTCCGCCGGGTACATTCTGGTAGCACATAAACATTATAATGCATTATAAAGCGCCGCATCGAGCAGACATATGCTGCTTGCCTCGACGACGGAAGACTATAAGAGCAGGGCTTGGAATTCGAAGGGACTGGGGATGATCCGATACAGACAGGCAAAGAGCCTCTTCGCCGCCGTGACGTTAGGCGCAACATTTGCGATTTGCCTTTTCAATTCGGCGCAAAATGGGGCGTCAGCGGCAGAATCGTCGTCGAACTGGCCTTCTTTCTTCGGCAACGACCAAGCTTGGAGCTATAGTCCGCTCGATCAAATCAACCGTGACAACGTTAAGCGTCTATCGGTGGCCTGGGCTTTTTCTACTGGCGAAAAAGGGCTTGGCGCGACGCCATTGGTCGTCGATGGAACCATGTATCTGGTGGCGCCGAGCAATCGCCTCTTCGCTCTCGACGCTGCAACCGGCCGCCAGATTTGGAGCTATTCGCGCGAGGCACCTCAGGGACAACTTGGTGGCCTCGGCGGTGCTACCGGACTTGCAATGGGGTTCGGCCTGGTTTTTGAAGGAACACTCGACAACCACATGGTTGCGATCGACGCAAAGACGGGGCACCAGGTCTGGGACGTGCAGATCGAGGATTACCGCCAGTGCAAATGTACTACGTCTTTCACGCCGATCCTGGCAGGCGATAAAGTTGTGGTCGGCGCACGCGGCGACATCGCGCATCGCGCCTATATTACCGCCTATGACGCAAAAACGGGGAAACAGGCTTGGCGATTCTGGGCCATCCCAGGCAAAGGCGAACCCGGCAACGACACCTGGAAGGACGATCAGTGGAAATTGGGCGGCGGTTCGACTTGGCTGGGCGGCTCATACGATCCGAAGCTTAATCTCATCTATTGGGGCGTGGGCAACCCGCAGCCGATGCTGAATGCCAAGGCCCGCCCGGGCGACAATCTTTACACCGATTCGGTTGTCGCGCTGGACGCCAATACCGGCAAAATTAAATGGTACTTCCAAGAAAATCCTAACGATTCTCTCGATTACGACGCGACGCCCGAGCCCATACTCATCGATATCGAGCGCAACGGTAAGATGGAACCGCTGCTGCTGCATCCCAATAAGTCGGGTTACACGTACCTTCTGAATCGCGAAACCGGGAAATTTGTCGCCGGCTGGTCGCATGTCGATCTGCTGAACTGGTCGAAGGGATTGGACAAGGACGGCAAACCGATTGATCCCGTACAGACGGAAATCGGTATCGATAAGCTGATCTGTCCGTCGCTTTACGGCTCACGAGCCGGCAATCACTCCACCTACAGCCCGAAAACCGGCTGGTGGTATAATACTTCTTTCGAGGTCTGCGCCCAGACAAAGGCAATACCGCCGATGGCGGCCAAAGAGGGCGACATGTTCATGGGTGGATATATCAGACCTGTGCGTTCCACCAGCACCAAACCGTTTATCGCGGCCTTCGATCCGCTCACGGGTGCGCGGAAATGGACTCACGAGACCGAAATATTGACCACGTCGGCGCTTACCGCGACGGCCGGAGACCTGATTTTCGGCGGCGACCCGTTCGGGATGGCCTGGGCGTTGGACGCGAGAACAGGCAAGACCTTGTGGAGTTTTTCCACCGGCGGCGGCATATCGAGCTCTCCAATCAGCTATGGCGTGAGCGGCAAGCAATATGTCGCGATCGCGACCGGCTTGACGGGCGCCCCCGGGACTTTGGTCGCGCCGCTTTGGCCGGAATTCAAAGACCGCGTACCGCCAGTCGGCTCTACCTTGTTCGTCTTCGCGCTTCCGGAGGCAGCTGCCAATGCGCAATAATGCTTTTGCCATTGCGCTGATCTGTGCAGCGGCTACCACCTCGACAGGCAATGCAGCGCCGTCAGCAGCAGCGCTGGAAGCAGGTGGAAATCTTTTCGCCATTACATGCAGCAGTTCCTTCTGTCACGGCGACGCGGGGATTGGCGCGCGCGGACCTTCACTGCGCAACCGTAATTTTCCGCCGGATTTCGTCCGCAACACGATGCTGAATGGCCGATCCGGCACGCCGATGCCAGCCTTCAAGGATGCGCTGACCCCGGTTGAAGTAGCGATGATCGTCAATTATGTGATGTCGCTATCACCGGGAAACCACCAGGAAGATGGGGGCACGGCAGCGGCGGCCACATCCGCGCCGATTGATTTGAGCAATCAGGCGATACGAGGTTCAGATTTGTTTTTCGGCGCCGTTCACCCTGCCGGATGCGCTCTCTGCCACAGCTACGGCGGCAAAGGCGGACCGATAGGTCCCGATCTTTCTGCGGTGGCCGCAAAAACCCCGAGCGCACTCTATCGGAGCATCACGCAGCCTGCGCCGTCGAACGACGGTTATGCTGCTGTAACCGTGACCACCAAAGACGGCAGCAAGTTTGCCGGTCTCAAACACGATCAAACAGATCAGCAAGTCGGACTTTTCGACGTCTCCACGACGCCGCCGGTTTTGCGCAGCTTTTACTTCGCCGACGGCATCAAAACTGAGGCCTACGCCGGCGCAGCGCTCTATCGACATGATTTGAGCGGTTACTCTAAATCAGATGTCACGGATATCATTGCGTTCCTGAAATCCGCCACTGGCGAAGGGAAAGCCGTGACCCCGCAAGAACTCGGTTTGCAATAGGACTAGACGATGAGCGAGAGCACCCAGAATCGGAGCGACCTCTTAGCCCGGATCGATAGGCTGGAGTCGATCGATGAAATTCGCCAACTGGCAGCCAAATATTCGTTGGCGCTGGACATGCGCGATTCCGATGCCTGGGTCGGATTGTTTCCCGAGGACGTGAAGGTCAGCGAGAGCGAGAGCGGCAGAGCGGCGCTCAAGCGTTGGTTCGACGACACGATGCGGCAGCAGTTTAATGGTACTTCCCACCACATCGGCGGCCATATCATCGAGTTCATCGATCCGGATAATGCACAGGGTGTGCTTTATTCCAAGAACGAGCACGAAACCGGCCCCGAATGGGTCATCATGCAAATGATGTATTTCGACCGCTATCAGCGGATTGGCGGGCGTTGGTATTTCCGCCGCCGTTTACCACTTTATTGGTACGCCACAGACCTCAATAAGCCGCCGATTGGCGACCGCAAAATGCGCTGGCCCGGCAGGGAGCCCTATGAGGGCGGATTTCACGATCTTTTCCCGTCATGGCGCGAGTTCTGGGCGCAAGGCGCGCCGGTCCATTCGCCGGTTGCCGATCCGGCGCCGTTGGACAAATTCATCGACACAATGCGGCGCGGACAAAAAGCACCGTCGGTTAGGGTCCGCTGATGACCAACCTGTTCGACCCGGTTCGGCTGGGCGATATCGATCTGGCCAACCGTGTCGTTATGGCGCCAATGACCCGCAGTCGGGCAGGCGCAGGAGACGCCCCGACGGATCTTAATGTCGAATATTACCGCCAGAGAGCTTCAGCCGGTCTGATCGTCAGTGAGGGCACACAACCGAGCGCAGACGGCAAAGGATATTGTCGTACACCCGGGATCCACAGTGTCGCGCAGATCGCCGGTTGGCGAAAGGTAACCGAAGCTGTCCATGGTGAAGGCGGCAAGATCGTCCTGCAAATCATGCACTGCGGCCGTATCGGCGCCAAACTGAACAAAGACCCCGACGCAGAGACGATTGCGCCATCGGCAATTCGCGCAGCGGGACAGATGTTTACCGATGCCGCAGGCATGGTTGACTTCGATGAGCCCCGCGCGCTGGAAACTGACGAAGTTCCGGGCGTAATTGCCGAATTCGGTCAAGCGACGGCGAATGCCTTGGAGGCCGGGTTCGATGGCGTCGAATTGCACGCAGCGAGCGGCTACCTGCCGATGCAGTTTCTTTCCACAGGAACCAACAAGCGCACGGACCGTTATGGCGGGTCCGCTGAGAATCGGATTCGTGCCGTAGTCGAAATGCTCGAAGCAATGGCGAAGGTTGCCGGTCCGGGTCGTGTCGGCATCCGCATCTGTCCGGGTGTCCTGTTCAACGATATTCACGACGATGACCCTAGGGAAACCTATAGTGCCTTGCTGAAGACGATCGACCCGATGAAGTTGGCCTATTTGCATCTGATCCTGCTGCAGACGCCCCAGGTCGACGGATTTGCGGTTGCGCAGGCCAATTATACCGGCCCGATGATCCTGAACGACAGCATCACCTTGGAGCGCGCTAACCAATTGATCGATACCGGTGTCGCTGCGGCCGTATCATTTGCCCGTCATTTCCTGGCAAACCCGGACTTGGTGCATCGATTGAGATCGGGCGCCGAACTGGCTCGTTTCGACCGAAAAACCCTCTATACGCCAGGCTCGGCCGGCTATACCGACTATCCGATGATTTATAAATAGACCGTAGTGTGGAGTTTCGGCAGACAAACAACCGGGCCGGCTATCGCTGGATAACCCCGAGACAATAAACATTTCGACGACAAATGAAGGATAGGAAGCATGGGCGATAGGATGAAAGGGAAGGTCGCGTTCATCACCGGCGGTAGCGACGGGATTGGACGGGCAACAGGGATCAGACTGGCTGAGGAAGGCGCGCATGTGATCATTTGCGCCCGCAGACCGGAGAATCTTGCCGATGCCGAAGCAGCGATCAAGGCTGTAGGCGGTTCCGTTGAGGCTCTGCAGTTGGATGTCGGAGACACGGATGCCTATGCCAAAGCTATAAACGACGCAGCCAAACGTCACGGCCGGTTGGACGCCTTGGTCAATAACGCCATGTCGGTCCACTATTCCTCGATCCTCGATACCTCGCTCGAAGACTGGCGCGCCGATTTTCTGGTCAATGCCGATGCGGTGTTCGTCGGCACCAAGACCGCTTTAAAAATCATGTACGGACAGCGGAGCGGTTCGATCGTCAACATATCGTCGACCAATGGTCTATTGGCCATGATCGGGATGAGCAGTTATTCGGCGTCGAAGGCAGCTTTGATTCAATTCAGCGCTGTCGCCGCAATGGAAGCGGCGGAGCATAATGTCCGAGTCAACGTGATCGCCCCCGGCCAAATCTTGACCCCCGCCGTAGAAAATTTCGCCAAATACGATCCGGACCGCGCGTCCAAGGCGACTGCTGCGATCCCGATGAAACGCGGCGGACAGCCTAAAGAATTGGCGGATGCCGTGCTTTTTTTAGTATCCGACGAATCGACTTTCGTGACCGGCGTATGCCTGCCCGTCGACGGCGGCAAATCCGTCCAGATGAATATTCCAAGCTAAGGGGACAGAGATCATGCTTCTGAAAGACAAGCGCGCGGTCGTAACCGGCGCGGCGCAGGGAATCGGACGAGCAATTGCATTGCGTCTGGCCGCCGAAGGCGCGCGCGTCGCCGTATTAGATATCCACGAAGCCGCTGCAAAGGCAGTATGGGCAGACAGCGAACCAGGAAGACACCTGGGATTCGCCTGCGATATCGCGGACAGCAAAGCAGTTGACGCGGTGTTCGCCAAAATCAGTGAAGCGTTCGGTGGTGTGGATATTCTGGTCAACAATGCCGGCATCGGGCGCGGTCCGAACGACGGCAGCGATCAGATGTACGCCGGAATCGCCGAACGCAGCGGGCAACTTGCCCGCGGAGAGAAGCCGACAGCCCACCCAGACCAGATGATCCATATGTCAGATGAAGGTTGGGCACGCGTATTGGGCGTCAATCTGACCGGCCAGTTCTATTGTGCGCGCGCGGCTGTACGGCTGATGGTTGCGGAAAATGTCGTCGGCAATATCGTCAATATCGCCTCCACATCAGCGGCTTCAGGTGAAGGCCCTCTGCACTATGTAACCAGCAAGGCCGCCGTCGTCGGCTTTACTAGAGGGTTGGCCCGGGAACTTTCGACTCGCGGAATTCGGGTTAACGCGGTTCACCCTGGCGCGACCAATACACCGATCATGGGCAATCTGCCCGACGAAATGGTCAAGGCGATGGAGGCCGCCATCCCCTTGGGAAGGATGGCGCGCCCCGACGAAGTTGCTGCAGCAGTCGCCTTTCTGGCGAGCGATCAAGCGAGTTACGCAACCGGAAGCGTGTTGACCGTGAACGGTGGACAATACTTCGCCTGAGGTAACTAGGATGAGGGATGTTTTCGACGCCGAACCCTTCCGCGTCGCGGTACCCGACGCGGTGCTGGACGACCTGAAAGACCGGCTGGCGCGAACGCGCTGGCCGATTGAGGCAAATGCGCCCCCTTGGTTTTACGGCACCGACCTCACCTACCTCAAAGCGGTCGTCGCGCACTGGCACGACAACTACGACTGGCGGAAATGGGAAGCGAAGCTAAACCGCTTTCCCCAATACAAGGCGACTGTCGGCGGTCGGCAGTTGCACTTCATTCTCGAGCGAGGATCCGGTGACAATCCCCTGCCCCTTATACTGACTCACGGCTGGCCCGGATCGGTTGTCGAATTCCTCGATGTGATTGAACCTTTAGCCCACCCGGAACGGTTCGGCGGCGACGCAAAAGACGCCTTTACGGTCATCGTTCCCAGCCTGCCGGGTTATGGATTTTCGGACCCGCCCGACGCGCCGATAACGCCGCGAGATATCGGCGCACTATGGCGAGAACTGATGGTCGATGTTCTGGGTTGCGAGCGCTATGTCGCTCAAGGCGGCGACTGGGGCGCATGCATCACCTCATGGCTGGCATTCGACCACCCCGAGCATCTGGCAGCCATCCACCTGAATATGCTGGGCCTTTTGCCATTTCGCGGCGAAGGGGTTCCTTCGATGACCGAGGAGGAGATGGACTGGCTGAAAGCTGCCCAGGAGAAATCACTCCTGGAGTCGGCCTATCAGCAGATTCAAGGCACAAAGCCTCAGACCCTAGCCTACGGCCTTACCGATTCACCGGCCGGTCTTGCAGGCTGGATTTTGGAAAAATTTCACGGTTGGACGATTCCCGGTTCGCCCGAAGCACCGCCCTTCGATACGGATGATTTGCTGACCAACGTCATGCTCTATTGGCTGAACGGCATCAACGCTTCGACTTGGCTGTATGTTGCACTGGTCAATGGCAATGCGTTTTTCCTGAATCCCGGCGAGCGCATCGGGATACCCACCGGCCTCTTCCTTTTCCCGAACGACTTGCTTCCTCCGCCGCCCGAAAGTTGGTCCCGTCGTGTCTATAACGTTACCCACCGGCGCGTCAGTGCCGACGGCGGACATTTCGCTGCGTTCGAAAAGGGGAATTTGCTCGTTGACGATATGCGACGATTCTTCCGATCTTATCGGTAACGCTGACGCAGGCTCAGCATGCCGGTTGTCCAACGCGATTATTGGCTACGGATCGGCGCGGATCTACGGAGCCGTTTGAGCTCTCTTTGAAATTGCTTTTTTCTTGGGCTCGAGGACTTAAGCGCTTCGAATACCTTCTGAGGGCCCAGTCGCTCAATCAAACGTGCAATTTCCGGATGCCAGATCTGCCCAGTAGCGAGACGGTCGACAGCCGCGTCCCAGCTGCCCGGATAGAGATTTCCGCACAGAATTTCATGAAACCGCGCCGGGTTGGCCCCGAAGATGCGGGTTAGCTCGCTGAAAATTACGCCTTGTGCCCGAAGCACATGCACCGTCATCGCATCTTCGAATGTCAGTCGGGGCGGAAGCAATGAATTTGGCATATTATCCTCCTCCGGCTACCTCCGAAACACGCGGCCGTGACCTACACCCTGCGCACCCTCACGAGAACGCGTCCAAGTGTCGCCCACCGGATGACCACCATTGGGCATAAAAAAAGCTCGGCGGACGATCTCTCATCCGCCGAGCCGGTGACTGAATAGCGACAACGCGGAACCGATTTTCGGTCCCGCGCCGACGTTATCGTTACGAAGTCATACCGTTGTCATAGACGATCTGGACCCGGCGGTTCTGGGGTTCCTTCACGCCGTCCTTGGTCGGAACCAGCAGGTCACGCTTGCCCTTGGCGACGATCTCGATCTCAGACGACGCGATGCCGTCCTTCTCGAGCTCTGCCGCGACCGATTCCGCACGGCGGCGGCTGAGACGCATATTGTAGGCGTCCGAGCCGACTGTATCCGTGTGGCCTGTCACGGTCAGTTGAGTGACCTTGGCCGGGCCGGCATTCTTGGCGGCTTGATCGACGATAGTCGTCGCGTCGGCCGTCAGATCAGACTTGTTGAAGTCGAAGAACACCAGATAGCTCTTCGGAACCGAAGGCGCAGCAGCAACCGGCGCAGGCGGCGCATAGGGCGTCGTTTCTTCCGGCGCCGATTCCCACGGCATGGTGAACTTTACCCCGAAGTAGATGTAGCGGCCGATAACGTCATAGACATCAGGGACGGTGTTCGTCCCGGTAACGCCGGAAGCAAGCCCGGCGCCAGTCTGCTGAAACTGCTGATAGACGATGGGCGGCTGCACATCGAACAGGTTGTTCACGCCGATATAGGGCTCAATCGAATCAGTCAGGTGATAGTGGATGCTGACGTCATTATAGACGAAAGGCTGGAAGGTTGGGCCGCCTTGACCGCCGTCATAGCTCTGCGACCCCAAATACCGCAGCTGCCAATTCACTTCGAACTGGTCGTTGTTATAGCCCAGGTTCAAATTCCACCTGTTCTTCGGTGCACCGAAGAGACCACGCTCGTTGGTCGTCGAGCCGTTGATGCTCGTATATTCCAATTGCTGCAGGTAGGTGTAGTTCCAACCGACGGTTACGGTGCCGTCGCCCCAGCCTGAACCCGTGAGGGCCACGGCCGCGTCGTTGAGGCCGATGCTGTAGTGCAGCGCTATGTCGAGTCCGCGCTCGTCATAAGAACCGACGTTGATCGGCTCCTGATCGACGCCTTGGATCAGGCCAATATTTGGCCCGCTGGTGAAGCGGCGAACCGCGTCACAGAAATTCGACGACCCTGTATCGGCGCATTGGTCGGCCTCGGTCTGGATGTCGATCGACTGAACCGCGTTCGCGATCTTGTAACGGAACGCGTCAACAGAAGCCGAAAAGCCTGAAATCCAGCGCGGCTGGATGACCACGCCATAGGTCAAGACTTCGGCGCGCTCGTTGGTCAGGTTGGTGTTGCCCTGAATATAGCTGAGCTCTGTCTGCTGGTTGTTGATGCTTTCGACGAACCCACCGGGTGCGTTGATGCGAGCAGCTAGACCGGGAATTGCCAAGCAGTTCGCCAAGCGCTTGGACGGGTTCGGAGCGCCGGCAATGCCAAGGGCGGCGCAAGGATCGTTCACAGAAACTGCCGATTCGCCGCGTCCTTGATAGAGGTCGGATAGATCAGGGGCGCGGATGGCAACCGAATTGACTGCGCGGAAGGTGATATCTTCAATCGGGGTATAGGAAAGCCCGTAGTTGTAGGACTGTTTGCCGCCGACATTCGAATTAGAATAGTCGCTATAACGGAACGAGGCATTCAGCGTCAGATTCTTGGCGCCCGGCAAATCCTTCAGCACAGGCACGACCGCTTCTGTCCAGAAATCGTCGACCGTGTAGCTGCCGCCCGATGGAGGCTGTGAGGTGTCAAGATCGTCGCCAGCCTCACTTACGGGATCACCGCGGTTATACCCGGATTCGGTCCGGTGCTCGTAGCCGGCCGCCAAACGCAGATCGCCATAGGGGAGCGTATAGACCGGGCCATTGATGTCGATATTGAAGTCATTCTGCTGGTTCTGGTCGCTATAGGATCTGATGTCCTTGATATAATTGATCGCAGCCGCCGTGGCAGAGCCTGCGCCAAAAAGATTGATCGGCACGCAACCTGCCGCCCGCGCAGCAGGGTCCGAGCAGACGATCTGACCGTTGACTACGCTGGCATTCAACTCCTGCTGGAGTTTGACGACATTCGCACTAACACCAGCCTGGAAGTTATCCATCTCGCTATAGCTGTAGACGGCTTCCCATTTGAAACTGTCGAACACATCGCCCTTGAAGCCAGTGACGAGTGCAAAGTTGGTACGCGTATCGTCGGAGCCGCGATTGCCGAGTTCGGCAAAGCGGCGGCGCCAATCATCGAACCCGCCGTTCCCGTCGTTGACATTGCTAAGGCCTTGCGCGGCAAGGGCCGCAGGTATGTAGGGATTCGTCAGAGGAAGCTCGAGGTAATCGCCGTTGAAACCGATCGGGGTCGCGCCGCCACCGCCGATCGCGATCGGCTCGAGAACGCTGGTCGCGGTATCACGGGAGTAACGACCGTCGACGAAGAACGTGATGTCCGGCGTAATATCGAAGCTGGTCTTCTGATAGAGCTTAATATCCTGAGTCGGAATTTGAATCGTGCGGACCGCCTCCCGGTTAAAGCCATCGGTCGCAGAATCAAAGGGGTGGACCGTCCCGTTCGGAAGGGTGGTGTAGAGACCGTTGTTGGTATCGAACTCACCATTCAGCGTATAGCTGCTCGGGCCATAGTGACCGGGAAGAACGCTCGATGCGCTGATGTCATTGGCCGCGAAAGAGCGGTCCTTGGACAGAACGGAACTCTGATCGCGGAATTCGAGACCAAATACGATATGACCACGATCATCGGCGAAGGACGTGCCGGTCAGCAGGTCGAATGTTTCGGTCCTGTCATCGCCCTGACCGGTTGTCAGGCCAAACTGCTCGTTAGCCATCAAACCGCTATAATGGTCACGCAGGACGATATTAACGACGCCGGCGACAGCTTCCGACCCGTAAGCGGCCGAACCGCCGCCGGTCACAATATCGACATGGTCGATCAGAAACGTCGGGATCGTGCTGATGTCGACTGCCTGGGCACCCTGGCCAACGGCCACGCCGCTGACTGTGCGGCGGCCATCGATCAGAACCAGCGTGCGATTCTGGCCAAGGTTACGCAGATTGATGGTGCTGATACCCTCGCCGTCGTCCGAGAAGTTGGTGTCGACATTCGAGAAGCCGGTGACGCCCGTCTGCGGCAGCTGATTGAGCGAGTCCGCAAGGTTGGTGATACCGGTTGACTGCAACTGGGCGGTAGAGATCGACACGACGGGAACGGTGGTTTCCAAGCTCGTCCGGGCAATGTGGCTACCGGTGACTACGATTTCTTCCATAGCCGGCGCGGCCGGCGCGGTGGAAGCCGCAGGTTGGTCTTGCGCGGCGGCACTCCCGATCGTCATCAAAGTGACGGCGGCGCCAATCAAGGCAATTCGTGACGTTTCGGTGCGTAAGAGCGCGACTCTGACAGACATTGTTCTTTCTCCCAGTCATGCTGAATATGCATAGCACTCACTCCTATATTGAATAGCAGAAAAATTGCTACATCCTTTGGGTCATGCTGGATCAGAAACTCAGGCTCTGTCGCTTTTTTGCAACATAATCACAATCACCGTTTGAGACAGGATTTTGATGGTACGATATGTGCGCATGCATACTAACTAAATGTCGAAATTTGTTGCAGAGCGTCCGCTTGCGGGCCATCGATAGGTTTCGGCTTAAGCAAAAATACTGGGGTGGGTCAGCAGCATGGCAATAAGGCTTTCACATCGGGGAATATGCGTCAGCGACTTCGAGCAGTCCCTGAGTTTTTATCGCGACGGTCTGGGATTTTCGGAGGCGGAGCATTTCGCCATGGACGACCCGGCGCTGAGTACCGTGATGGAGGTGCCGGGGTCGCAGATACGGGCTCAGATGGTGCGCAATGCTCAGGGAGTCACGCTGGAGCTTTTGCAGTTCGTAAAGCCGGAGACATATGGCCCACGGGAGCGCAGGCCCAACAATCAATACGGTCTCACCCACCTGGCCTTTTACGTCGACGATATCGACAAAACGGCAGCACAGGTTCGCGAAGCCGGCGGCCGGGTCTATGAACATACGCGGGGATACTTCCCGCAGGGCCAGACTACGATGATGTATTGCACGGACCCGGACGGCGTGCGGATCGAATTGATGCACAACCCGGATATTGCCGGCCGCTTTTCCCATTCCGGCATCTGCGTTAGCGACATCGATAAATCGATGATGTTTTTCGATAAGGCGATCGCCTTTGCCCCAGCGGAGAACTATGCCCTGTCGAACCATTCCGAATGGCTCGATATCGTCAATGAACTGAACGGCGTGAAGCTGCGCGCGCAGATGGTACGCAGCGTCGAGGGAAATACTATAGAGCTGTTAAAGATGGACCAGCCGGCCTGTTTCGGGCCGCGCGAACGCCGCCAGATGAACCAGTATGGCCTGACCCATTTGGCCTTTCACGTTGACGACATCGATGCTGTGGCCGCCGATGTCATAACGGCAGGCGGACGGACCTATCCGCAAACCCGCGCGACTTTCGCCAGTGGCGTCGAGATTATGTATTGCACGGATCCGGACGGGGTCCGCGTCGAACTGATGCGAACCCCGTAATTGGCAGGGACTATTCGGCTGCTTCGGCGAATTTCTCAGCGCGCAAAGTCGCCGCGGCGTCGTGGCCAATCAACTTGTCGTAGTTGATGTGCATACGCAGAACATTTTGCTCGCGCTTGCCTAGGATGATGGACGGCACCGCTCCAGCCTCCATCATGATCTGCGAACTCGACTGAACCGCCATATCCTCGTCGAGGGCAACCTTTAGCAGCAGGTCCGCGATCATCTTGTCCCGCGCCTTGACTTCGTCGGTGGCGTTGCGGCCCCAACCGTAGGTGCGGAAAATATAATCGCATTTCCCCGGCTCATCGCTGGGCTCGCTACGCTGGAAGAAGGCGATCAATTCGCCCGCCCCGATCACGGTGTTGGGGAAAATCGCGTTCGAGACCGAGAAATTGCAATATTCAGGCCATTCTGATTCCGGCAGATCGCGCAGCTTGGCGATATCTGGTCCCACCGACACCAAAGTGTGGTGCAAACCGAAATCAAGATGGAGGAATTGCGGCAAGGTCATCGGCCCCACCGTTTCAGGGTGGAGATAGGGGACGTGATAGCCTTCGACGCCGCCGTCGACGGCATGTTTCCAGTTTATCCGGGCCGGGGCGCGATATTCCTGCACCAAGCGCAGATCCTCGAAGTGATAACCAGCCAAATGGGCCTTCATCGGACCGAAGAACTCGTCGAAATCGACATGCCCGTCGGGCTGTGGGTGAACCAGGATCAGCCCGATATCCTCGGCGATCGGCAAGGGAATTAGGTCGCGATCCTTAAGCTGATCATCGTCGAACGCGCCGCGACTAGGGACGCTCATCAGCGACCCGTCGATGCCGAAAGTCCAGCCGTGATAGGGGCAAGTGAATCCCTTGGCGTGGCCGCAACCTTCGGCGATCTTTACGCCGCGATGGCGACAGGCGTTGAGAAAGGCCTGCGCCTTTCCGTCCTTACTGCGCACGAGCAAGATAGGCTTGCCCACAATCTCGGTCGCATAAAAATCACCCGGGTTCGGAATGTCAGCGCTGTAGGCGATCAACTGCGGCCGCTTTAGGAAGAATTCCTGCTTTTCCCGCTCAAACCGCTCCTTATCGGTGAAACGGCCGATATCGAATTCCCGCGATTCCTCGCCGTACTCGATCTCGTCCTTATCGAGCATCGACAAAACCTGCTTTGCGATGGCTATACGATGTTCGCGGTCCATGGTCGTTCCTCCCCAAAAATCGGACAACATCATTTCACGAGTTAAATGAAATGTCATCCGAACATAGTCGCGCGATCAAGTTGCCCGCCAATTGTTAAGCCCAGAAAACAAACCGGCGAGCGACCTTTTAAGTCGGCTGTTGGACGGTGGATATCAAGTGCAGCTCGGAGTTTCTAACGCTTCACCGGCTATTCGCGGTTCCGACTTACGACGTAAACTGTTTAGCCTCTAGCTTTGACAGAGCGTCTTCGATGCTATCCGGATCGGGAGTTTCCTCCCGCACCGCGCGAGGAGCCGGAACGGGAGCAGAAACCTGTACATCGCCGCCGTCCCGCAAGCGTTCAAGCACGCGCTCGGCAAAAATCAGCTCATCGCGCTCTTTGTGCAAAACGGCAATGTGCTGATCAATTTCTGCAATCCGCTTACGAATGCGGCCATCTTCTGAAGTACGGGTGCTCATGGCTTGTCGGATGGCCCCTGGTCAATGCAAAAATTATAGCAATTGAACTATAATCAACTCGGTATTGAGTCAACGGCCAAACAAGCCGGAACCCCGCGCTAAGCCGGAAATCTTGACGAACCCCCGCCTTGCCAGCAGAGTCCGAACGCAAATCTATCAGGAGCTTGTACGATGCAACCCCGGCTTTTTATCTGACGGGGCGGATGCGTCGTGGTGAAGCTTCGCCAGCCCTTCTTCAATTTTTGCGATCAGTGGCTTCTTATCAGGCCTTAAAGCCCCAGCTGCATCCAGGCGCTTGATGATATCCAAGGCCAGGGAAAAATTAGCCTCACTGTCCTCGCCCGCCTCGGCAAGGTTATAAAGCGCGACGACAAGGCCGCTCTGCCATTCGCCGCTGCGCGGATCTTGCTGAACTAGCGCCTTTGCTGTGGTCAGCCCATCGCGATACATGACCAGCGCATCGTCATGATTTCCCTGTTCCATAAGCAACGCGCCGATGTTGCTTTCGATCATCGCCTTATTGCTCTGCCAGTCGGTGTTTTTCGGGTCTTTGGCGGCCATGTCCTGTGCGACCGCCAAAGCCTCGCGATAGGCAGGCAGCGCATCCGCACGCGCGCCGCGCGTCATGTACAAAAGGCCGATATCATTCTGATCCATCATCAGATCATGCCGCCAACGCGGGTTGTCCGGTTCCTTGACTATCAAAGCTTTTACAACTGCGAGACTTTCCTTATGCGCAGCGATAGCGCCATCGATATTGCCTTGTGAGTACAGGACCGAGCCAATACGCAGTTGCGTTTCGGAAATACCACGCTGCCAACCGATGCCGTCCGGTTCCTTTGCCACGAGCGCCTTCACGGCGTTGAGAGCATCGCGATAGGCCGACAGGGCGCTCTCGAGATGTCCCTCTGCCACAAAGGCGTCGCCGAGCCGTTCGTGACTGGTTGCGATTAGGCTTTGCCACTCAAGCTTGTCGGGTTCCACCTTGGCCAAACCTTGAACAGTGCTCAAGCCGTCGCGGTAAGTGCTGAGTGCGTCGTCGATTACTCCTTTCGCCGTCAACACATCACCGATCTTATTGTCGATCAGCGTCAAAGTTCCGCGCCACCTGGTGTCCGTCGGCAGTTTCGACGTCATCTGGTTGGCGATGGCAAGACTCTCACGATAGATCGCAAGCGCGTCATCGAAATGGCTCTGCGCCGACAGCACGTCGCCAATTTTATTGTCGATTTCTAGCAGATCACGCTGCCAATCGGGGTTCTCGGCATCGCGCTGTACAAAAGCCTGGCGGATAGCCAGCGCGTCGCCGTAGGCAGTTAGTCCCTCGTCGAGACGCCCCTTCACGACCAGCACATCGCCCAACTTCTGCTGTACGGCAGCGAGGGATCGCCGATATTCGATGTCGTCGGGCTTCTTGAGCGACAGCGCCTTGCTGACGGCCAGCCCGTCACGATAGGCGCCGAGCGCTTCCACAAGATCGTTCTGACCGACGTAGATATCGCCGACCTTGACGTTGCTGACCGCAAGTCGCTGCAGCCAGTCTAGGTTAGTTGGATCGGCGGAAACCAAAGTTTGAAATTTCTGCTGCGCTTGAATTGCACTCCTTAATGCATCTGCGAGCTTATTTTGCTTGAAGAGCACGCCCGATGCGGCAGTCAGAGCATCGGCTTCTTTCTCTCGGTCGGAAGCGTTGAAGCTTCCTGCGGTGACCAAGGTACCTTGAAGTTGCTGCGCCCGATCAAGAATATCCTTACTGGCCGGGTTTGTGGCGCCACCCAGTCTTCTGGATTCTTGCGAGAGATCGAAAACCAGGTTGCTGGCGACATCGGCGGCGCTGACCAGCTTTTGCTCTGCCAGGTCCGCGCGTACGGCTGCGCTATGCCACTGAAATCCGAATGTTGCCAGCAGACCAACAGTGGCCGCGGAAAATGCCAATTGCACGATTCGACTGGGATGAGCTGCAGCGGCAAAGACGGGTCGAATCTTGGGTAGACTTACCGGCGCCAAATGTCCGTCCCAGGTCTCGCGAATATACGGGCTGTCGTCGCGCCAGGCTTGTTCAAGCCGGGCGCCATCCACCGGTGCCTCAACAAACTCGACTGCCGGCTGCGGTATAAAGTCTGCGTCGAACAGTTCCGGTTCAGATGGCTTAACCGATTCGGGCACTTCGATCGGTGCGTCGGGCTCGCTGTGCGCCTCCAAATCCGGCAAAAGGCCTGCATCCGGCTCAAAGAGCTCGGCTTGCGGGGTTGGTGTTTCTTCCAACCCCGGCGTTGCCACCGTGGCGGGCAGTCCACCGCGGGGAAATTCATCGGCAGCGACAACATGTGCCCGGCCGTGCAGCGATTTGCGGGACTTGGCCCTGGTTCTCGCGGTTCCCCGCACTCTGGTTTTAGGGGGCGCCTCTTGAACCAGCACGCCCGTGAGCGGGACGTCCAAGATTTTGGGCTCAGTAATCGAAAGCGCATCCCTATCAGATTCTCGCATCTGCGGATCGGGCGCATCGAAATCTTCCGGCGCGATTACAGCGGTCTGAGGATCCACAGGATTTACGGCCGAAATCCCGGACTCTAATCCCGGGTCAGGAATTTCCTCGACTGCTGCCTCGAACGATTGCGGGTTAACGCCGGCTTCTTCAGCCACAAGATATGCCGACCCCGGGTCGGGAGTGTCAGGTTCCTGCGGCTCGGTCAATTCGGCGGCAGGGATTTCCCGCTCAACCTCTGCAACCTCTTCTACTTCCCAGTCCAACGGCTCGATACCCGAAACTTCATGTATCGAGGTTTCATCTTCGACTTGAACGAATGCTTCGACCACCGCTTCAGGTGTATCGGCCTGAAAGTCCGCACCGGCTATCTCGTCAATCGGCACCGCGTGGGTATCGGGCGCCGCAGCCTCGAACTCGGGCTCAGCTATTTCGACTTCCGATACGTCGCCGGCATCGCCCGGTTCGGCGCTTGTGGTCTCAGGCTCCGCTGGCAAGTCTTGCGAATCGGCCTGAATTTCAGGTTCTGTGATCTCACCGGGCAACAACGGCTCAGCGTCCTGCTGCACCGACGGCTCGATCTCAATTTCGCCGGATTCGTCGACTGAAATCTCGGCAACAAGGTCAGCGGCCGCCCCAGACCCTTCGCCGTCCACTGCGGTTTCCGCGGTATCGACAATAGCTGCCGCATCTATACTCGGTTCGCCCTGAGCCGCGGCTTCGATTTCGGCAGCTAATATCTGCCAATCGTCTTCCGGCTGCGGAATGTCGAAAGACTCTGCGCCCCCCTGACGCGTCAGCCAGCTATCCAACTGATCACGCAGCTTTTCCCCGAATTCATCCGGCGAGGAGAATTCTTCGAAAACCAGTACCTTCCCGCCTCTTGTCCTGAACCACTTATCGAAGGCCTGTTTTCCGCTTTCCCAATCCGGGTCGCCGGCTGCCCGGTCCGATGGCTCCGAATATCGAAATATCGAGATGTCCGGCAGACCTGTTCCGGCGGCACGCCCACCCATCGCTGAAAGTACGCTTGCAGCCCCCCCAGACTTTGCTTCCGACGATATCTGTTCGGCTGAACCCGATGGATCGGCCGGTAAGCGTGGCCGCAAAATGGAAAGAACCGCGTCACAATCAGCAGCGGCCAGCACAAGTTGGTTCGGCCCAGACTGCGCAACCGGCCCGATGGGATGGGGATCGGACGTTTCGACCCGGACTCGATCGCTGAACCGCGCATTCAATGCGGCGAGAATATCCTGAATTTTGCGGCGCTCAGCCACGGCATAGACCGGAGCAGAGACAAAGAGGCGCAGTATGGTAACAGTCTGATCAGCCAATTGTCCGTCGATATCCGAATAATCGGGCTCATTCGTTTCCGCTTTAGCGGAAACGGCATCCCCTTGCAGGTAAAGGGACGAGGGTGATCGCGTGGTCATCTACTCGCCCAAAATTCAGAAAACCGCATCCATCGAAATAATTTAAAGTCCGCCCACGCTTTTGGCCGCGATTGGCCGAAAGATGATGCACAAGAGGAGCAAGCTGTACAAGGCAGGACGAACGATAAGGCTGCCCGTCATAAACCCTCAAAGCGGGTATTTCAGTGAAATGATATGCGATGTTTATGGTGGAGGGGGAGGAGAAGTACCCCTAATCCAGAAAAGCCTAGGAAGCTAGGAAACCTGCCACTCCTGTTACCGAAGCTGACGGTTTGCTGTACCACCTTGCTGTACCAGTTTGAAGTTATTTGCGCCCACGAAGATATTCCGAGCCGTGTCCACTTGTGCATGCTCTTTTTTAGAGTAGTTCGTTGTAAACGAGCGTCCGCACTCATTTCGAGCCATCGCAAGTGACGCGAAGACCTGAACGGTGGCTGGTCGCCGGCGCCGCACGTAGCTCCGTCCCGGGCCATTTCACGATTTAGGACCTAGATGAAATCGCCTCGCTGACCCAGCCGACGGAGAGTCGGGGGGAGGCATTGCTTAAGCAAATGCCGAGTGTGGAGTCCATTGGATTTTAGGGGTTGATTTGAATCAAGGACTGGCCGGTTGTCCCTTCGTTACACATTTGAAATGTTATATTCTAGTCCTAACGAACTGGCGGCAATGAACCGCGCGAAGGCATTGGATTTACATAGAAAATCCATGCAGAGTCGCGACCCGCAAGTGCGTTCCGCGCTGCTTAGGATTGCAGACTCATACGAAAAAATGGCGGCGGATTTGGAAAAGAAAGATCTGGTCGTGCATCTTTTCCAATTGGTTCAAATACCCCGGAATTAGCCACTCGCGGAGGGACAGAATTGTTCGGCAAAGACCTGCAGGACCTTGCCGAAGCCCTCGAAACTCTAAGTCAGACGCTCATCAAAGGCCGCTATTCCGACGGCCCGCGCCCTAAGTTCGGTCTCGACGGCGCCTCCGAGCGACGCTCCACATCGCTGCAACCTCGGGCTGCTGCTTTTGGGTTTGACCCCGGCAGCGCCGGGACGTCGGATAAGTCCGGAAACGAATACCCCGCGCTCAGGGCGACTGCTTAGGTTCGGATTCCTTCAACAGCTCTTCCAGATGGTCTTTCCAGATATCGGCCCAGGTGTGCGTTCCATTTCCGTGGGTCTGTTCGCCGGCCGGGATCAGGATGAACTTTGCATTGGGGATGTTTTTGACCATGCGCTCAGCAATGCCAAGTTCGGGCAGGTTGATGAAATCGTGGCCTGAGTTCACCCACGTCACCGGCGCCTTGGTCGTTCCCGGCTTCGCTGACGGATCGTAATTGCGCGATGGCACGACCTGATACAGCAGGTCGTTGGCGTCCAGTTCCTTCAGATCCCGCTGATGAATTTTATCCAGATAGGCATCGGCGTCGTCGCGCGTCGCCAGCCCCTTCTGCATGGGCAGCGGCGCGGACCCGGCGTGGGACAGAATGTCTGAGGCGATCGTCACGGCGTTAGGCCGAAGAGTGCCTAGGGACGAGTCGGCCCCATCACCTGAACAAACTCCGGTGACAGCCCCTGCCGACGAGGGCCAAGCTGCCCCCTGAGACTTCCAACCTGGACTATGGACGCCCGCGGCGGAATATGAACAGCACGAAGATGACAATCAGGATCACACCGAGGATGCCAATCCCCCCGCCCGCTCCATAGTGGGAATATCCGTAATAACCTCCACCGAGGCCGCCGAACAGGAACAGAAAGATGATGATGATTAGGATTAAGTCCATGACAGTTCCTTTTTGCGTTGGCGTAAAATGAGGCGACAATTGATTTTTTTTAAAACAATCGACTCGCTCACTATGTGAAACCCTCAGCAGGGTCAGAAAGATCCGATTAGGTGTATCCAGCGACACGCGGTCTTAATCGGGAAAAGACTTTGAGCCTGTCTTGCTCATGATCGCGGCGCGGTGGATTTCAACCGTTGATTGGCTGATATCAGGTCGGCGCCTATGTTCTTACTGGGATGGCCTGTCAGGATTCGCCCCAGGATGTGGTTTTGTCGTCAGGCGGACTGCCCTGACTATCGCGGCGTCCGAATGACCTCCTTTACAAATAACCGGTTGATCGCGGATTGACGCAGATCATATCGGAACAATTATCGCTGGCGATAATTCCTTGCACTGGGTCGGGCGAGACTGACCATCAGCACCAGGGTGGTTCGATGCCGGTAAAGGAAGATGATCGCGCGCAATTTGAAGCCTTCGGAGATCTTGGCTTCGACGGCCAGGGCCGGGAAATTCTAGTCGGGCTGAGTTACGAGGAGACCGAATGGTACCTCGTTGTTCTCGAGAGAGACCGTTCCGGCGAATACGTCACAAAAGCCGAAAGCGATCGCAAGTCCGTGCTGGTCGATCGCCACAATGCCGTCCGTCACAAGCTGGCCGAAGCGGCGTACGAGGTTCGCTTCCGCGTGCCGTGGGTGCGCGAGAATGGGGTCGACGAAAGTCCAATGACGACCAACATCCCTTCCAGCGCCCGAGCGACGGCACGCAGATTTCGCGCCCGTCGCGAAACGGCTTGATGGTCCTGTCCAGGCTAATGCGACGAATGAGTCATTATACACCTCTTCCTCAAGTGTCTGGAAACATTGGAATTTGATTTTCAAGCTCGACATGACACGGGCGACCCTTTCGCCCAATCGCCCTGATAACTCGCTCATCTTCAAGGTTTGCGGCGCAGATTTGGTAGGGTGCCCCTGGGACGACTTGTTCAGCGGCGATGACACCAGCCGCGATGAGCCGGCGAATACGGTGGTTCGTGACGCCGAACTTAGCTGCGACCTCCGTCATCGTCAGCCACTCACCGTTCTTCTCCGCGGAGCGGTAGGCGTGGATGCCTCGGACCCGTCGGATGGACCCGACGCGATGGGCCGTCCAGGTTTTACCTTGTCCAGTCGGCATGCCCATTCGGTTGAGCGTCGCGGCGATTTCTTCGTCGGACCATCGGCAGGCCATGCTTTGCATCACCGCCAAGGCGTCGTCAGGTGTGTGGCAGTCGTGCTCGCCGGTTCCTGGCTTGCGGAG
>Ga0182030_10007927_pt1 | contig 22091 bp, 15 predicted proteins | sample 812S3MmetaG_FD_121299 | JGI IMG/M metagenome (GOLD analysis project Ga0182030, IMG submission 121299) | Permafrost microbial communities from Stordalen Mire, Sweden - 812S3M metaG (Illumina Assembly) | ecosystem: Environmental > Terrestrial > Soil > Wetlands > Permafrost | place: Sweden... | reverse complement strand
CGCAGCAGATCGCGCCCAACCTGCCGGCCTGCATTCCGGTCTCGGAGGGCGGCAACGACCCCGGCTGCACGCTGCCGAGCGGCTACACGAACACGGTGGTGCCGGTCACGGCCATCGCAGTCAAGCCCCGCTCCACTACCTAAATCACAACCAGAGAAAGCCACAAGCAGCAAGGCCGGCTGAGCAGCCGGCCTTGTTGTTTGGCTCCCGCAACAGGCTGAGGCCGGGCCCCGCACGATAGAATCAGGCACAGAGTCAGCGGGCGATGGCAGAGCCGTGCGAGCAACCGTGAACGCAGAACAACAACTGTGAAAGCAAGACCATGATCAAGGGGATTTCCATTCTTCGCAGCGCCGGCGACGCCCAAGCCCACGAGCGGCTGGCGAGCTTCCTGGCTGCGCTGGGCTTCGCGCCCGGGCCGGGCTGGAAGGACGAGCGCAGCCGGGGCGCGGCGTTCCTGGCGCCGCTCGGCAATCTGGAGATTGTCGATGGCGAATTTCCCGCGGCGACCGACCTGATGGTGGAAGTGACCTCGCTGGATGCGGTGCACCAGGCAGCCGCACGCTGGCTGCGCGGCCAGGACGGCGAAGCAGCTCTCGCGCGCCTTTCCGCGATAACCGAAACCCACTGGAAATCGCACCTGTTCACGGTCGAGCCGGAGCCCGGTTTCACGCTTGGTTTCTGGGCGTGGAGCGACCCGGCGAATGGCAAGCCGGTGGCGGTCGAGGGCGATCTCTCCGCCGAAGGGATGAAATTTGCCATCGTGGTGGCGCGCTGGAATGCGGTCATCACCGATCGGCTGCTGGAGGGCGCGCTGGACGCATTGCTGCGTAGCGGCGCAAAGCGAGCCGAGATCAGCGTGATTCGCGTGCCGGGCGCGTGGGAGATTCCCGCTGCCGCGCGTTCCATTGCCGATCAGCACGCGGTCGATGCGATCGTTACGCTGGGCTGCCTGTTGCGCGGCGAAACGGCGCACTACGAGGCCATCTACAACGAAGTGACGCGCGGCATTGGCCAGTCGCAGCAGGAGACCGGCATACCCCACAGCTTTGGCGTGCTTACCTGCGAGACCCTGGAGCAGGCGCTAAATCGCGCCGGCATCAAGGCCGGAAACAAGGGATTTGAAGCGGCGGTGGCGGCTATCGAGATGGTCAGCCTCGAGCGTAAGATGCGAGCGCAGGAACGTAAGCTGCGGGCGCAGGCCGAGCCCGAAGGCGGGCAGTCTTGAGCGCCGGGACGCGGCGCAAGTCGCGCGAACTGGCCATGCAGATGCTGTTTCAGGCGGACATCGGCAAGCAGACGCCGGAGCAGGTGCGCGCCACCTTCTGGAAGGCCGGCGACGAAGTGGAGCCCGAGGTGCGCGGCTTTGCCGAAGACCTGTTCCGCGCCGCCGTTGCCAGCCAGGAGCGGATCGACGAGCTGATCGTGGCCAACTCCAAACACTGGCGGCTGGAGCGCATGCCCGCTGTCGATCGGAACCTGCTGCGCATGGCCGTGGCGGAGATGCTGGCCTTCAAGGGCACGCCGTTTCCCATCGTGATCAATGAGGCGCTGGAGATTGGCCGCCGCTATTCGGCTCCGGAGTCGATCAACTTTTTGAACGGCATGCTCGACGCCATCGCCCACGGCCTGATCGGCAAGTAAGGCAAAGCGAAACGCCCCGCTCAAAAACTGATAAGCGCGCTCGAATCCTGTACACGAGAAAACGAAAGAGGCCGTCCGGAATTCCGGGCGGCCTCTCTGCTGTTGATGGCAATTGCGCTGGCTTGGCTTCCGATTTATGGCCCGGTCGCGTCTTTTCCGGCAGCAGGTGTTCCGGCAGCCGTCTTGCCATCAGCTGCCTTCTTCTTGTGGTGCACATGATGCTTGGCGCCCGCAGGCGCGGCGGCTGCCGGAGATGCCGCTGCCGCATGCTTGTGCACGGCGTGTGAACGCATCGGCAGGGGCTTGCGCACCTGCGGCTTGACAGTGCCCTCGTCCACCGGCGTGGTTCCATGCACGTCGGTGTTGAACACGGCGCCTTGCGGGACCAGGTAGTCTTCAACAGACTGTGTCCCCTCGCCGCCGGTGACGACGACAATGCGAGAGGAGTCAATCCCCTGATCCACGGTCAGATATTCCTTGGTGTTAACGGCACGCTGGGCGGCGAAGTTCGGATCGCGCTGCGCTTCGGCGCTGGTCGCCTCGCCCACCACGACGAGACTTGTGTCGGGATGCTGCTTGAGGTTGAGCGCGATGCCATCCAGGCAAGCCTTGGCCTCGTTGTCCACGCGCGTGGGCCGCACTGCATCCCGGCCAAAGTCGATCGAGCAGAGCAGATCGATTGTCGTGACCGGCGGCGGTGGTGGCGGAGGCGCCAGGATGGTCAGACCGCAGCTGGCGTCTGTGGCGTTTCCCTTGTTGTCGGAAGCCGTGCACTTGATGGTGACCGGGCCAGTCGGCGCGCCGCCGGGGGTGTAGGTTGCGATGCTGCCGTTCATGGCCACCGAGCCAGCCGAGGCGCTGCAGGCGTAGGTGAGGGGGAGATTCTGCGCGCTGCGGCCGTTCAGGGTGATGCTGGCGGTCTGATCGGGGTTGATGGTCATGGGACCAGCCGCGCAGGTCAGGGTCGGCGGCTCCCAGGGAGGAACAATAAAGCTGGCCTCGCAGTCGGCCGATTGCACGGACTTGGGCCCCTCGGTCACGCGGGATTTCACCGTGTAGGTGCCGGGCGGGAGCGAGTCGGTGGCCACCGTGGCCACATTGCCGTTGGCTGATGCAGGCGTGCCTGCCCAGGTATAGGAGACCGTCTGTTTGGGATTCAGTCCGGAAGGGGTTGCGGTCACAGTGACCGGCTCGCCCGGAAAGACAGTAGACGGCGTGGCTACGCAAACCAGCGCTGGCGGCGGCAGGGGGCCGCATCCCGGATCGGGGCTATAGGCAGAGCGGCCGCGCACCACCAGACCTGCGGCCAGGCGAATCGCGTTGATGTTTTCGTCGTCGCCCCACACAAAGTTATCGGTGGCCAGCGATCCGGAGGAAGGTCCGGAGTTGGCGTGAATATACTCATAATCGGCTTGGAAGACGCGAATGCCGAAATGGCATCCGAAGTACCAGTCCAGGCCGCCGCCGGCGGTGATCACCGGTCCCCACGTGTACGGCTCGTGGTCCGGGCCGTCCACATCGGCACCGCCCGCGAGGCCATGCACAAACGGGGTGAGGTGTACACCCGGCCAGCGGTAGATGAGGCCGCTTTGCAGAGTGAGGATGCCGCTGTTGCTGGAGCCGGTTAAGGCAAAGCCGGTATTGGTAAACAGATCGTGCTGGCCTGACTCCACTGAGACGCCGACGTTGCGCTTGAAGAAGTACGATGCCGATTCCAGCATGCCGGTTTTCTCAATCTTGAACGAAACCGGAAGCACCGTGCCGTCGGGCTGGATGGGATAGAACGTGCCAAAGGGGTCGAGGATGCTGTAACCCACAAAGATGTCCCACTTGGGCGCGGGGGCGTTGGGATTGCCCTTCGCCTGGCTGGCTACCACCTGCGCGGCCACGGAACACGGCAGGCAGGCCACAATCGCCAGTGCGAGTACCCGGCTTATCGTACGGAATTTTTGAGAGTACACGAGTTTACCTCCACTCCGAGACTGAATCGACAAAGTTACCTCATTCCGATCGTGAGCGCATTCCGGCCGTAATCCGCACGGAGTACAGAATCGCAGGATAATTCAATTCATGGATAACGTCTGTAACCCGCAAGTCACTAATCGGTGGTTACTTTCTGGCCAGTGCAGAATGGGCGATCGGCGCGTTTCTGCACAGGAAGTGATCTGTTGAGCAATATCTACCCGGATTTCTATCCAATGAAACTTACTTACCGTGTGCTGGTATTCTGTCATGGTGAGTAACCAGTCACACTCCCACTTATCGGCAACTCTAACTGCAACCTCCGCACTACTGGTGGCCATGTCTCTGGCGGCATGCCACAAGGGGGAGCAGGCGGTTGTCGGCGTGGCGCAGAATGCGGTGAATGCCGAGCACCAGGCCCAGGCCGCTGCGTCCAGGCGCGACCAGCAGCGCGCCGAGATGGCGCGCGTGCCGCTGCCCACCAAGAGCCTCTACGTGGATGTGCACGAGCCCGGCGCTTGGATGAATCCTTTTCTTTCCGTCGACTCCGGCTATCTGACGCTGCGCATCACCATGGCCGATGCCAACCCCAGCAACCTGGGGCAGGGGTCGCTGCTGCGGCCGGAAGCGGCGCGCCGCCAGGAAGTGCAGCTACGGCTCGCCGATCTGACCGTTGCGCTGATCGCGCTGCCGCCCGGCGCGTGGCGCTATGGCCGCGTGGTGGCTGTCGCCGAGTCGCCGCTGGCCGCCGGCAAAGACCGCCGCGCGGTGCGCCGCAATGTGGAAGCGGCCATTCAGCAGCTGAATGATCTGGGCGTGGTGGTGGAAGAGTGGCCGGCCCGCTGATCAAGCGTGGATCAACGCAGTTACGGTGGTGTTATCGCACTGCGCTGACCCGCTTTGAGCAGAGCAGTTTTCCTTGTAGCACTTTGCCGACTCTGTTAGTCTTCGATCTACAGAGACAATGATTCTCAGGGAATTTGCATGGGCCGAAAATGCGGTGGAGGCCCCCATGGTTGACGCGGCAGATAGCGCATGAAAGCAGCGCTGCGTGCCCATTTCCTGATTCCGGCGCCAGGAGGGTTTGCGGATGGATGAGCACGAAATTTATGAACGTCTGACGAAGATATTTGAAGATGTCTTCGACGAAGACTCCATCAAGATAACGCCGGATCTCACCGCCAAGGATGTGGATGGCTGGGACAGTCTTACTCATATCCGGCTTATGCTTACGGTCGAGAAGGCATTCAAGATAAAGTTCTCCGCCGCGGAGATTGGCAAGCTTGAGAACGTTGGCGATCTTGTGAAACTCATCAAAGCTCGCGCATAAGATCCGGCATCGGCGCGCCCCCCTGCTTTTGATTCGAGAAATTTCCGATCGAGGAGACGTGCATATGAAAGCTCTTTACTCGGAACTTGAATGGCTGCCGCGTGCTCCTGAGGATTTTTCCGCGCGGCTGAAAGCCCTGGCCGCCGCCCCAGCCAGAGCAGGCCGGGAGTTCCAGTCTCTGGCCCAGCATGCACTCGACCTGAATCAGCTGACCAAGCTGGCCAAGGCACTGAGCAAGATGCGCGCCGAGGGAGAGTCGCTCGAGCCGCTGACGCCGTTCCGGCTGGCGGTGCTGAGCAACTCGACCATCGACATGCTGGTGCCGGCGCTGGTGGCCAGCGCCGCGCGGCACGGCATCGCGCTCGAAGTGATCCAGCCCTCTTACGACCAGGTGGCGCAGGAGGCCTTGACGGCGGACTCCAAGGTCAACAACTCCAAGCCCGATGCGGTTCTGTTCGCGCTCGACTATCGCGCCCTTCCCTTGCGGATTTCGCTCGGAGACCGAGAGGCGGCCGCCGCCGGCGTCGAGGGAGCGATCGGCTATCTTGAGGCGCTCGGCAATGGAATCAAGGCCGGCTCGAATGCCGTGTGCATCTTTCAAACCTTCGCGCCGCCGGTGGAGACGCTGTTCGGCAGTCTCGACCGCGCCCTGCCGGGAACCCTGCGCAATCTGATTGGCGGCATCAATCGAGCGCTGGCTGAGTCTTTGATCGGCTCGGGCGATGTGCTGCTCGATGTGGCGACTCTGGCTGAGACCGTGGGACTGGCCGAGTGGCACAACACCGCGCTGTGGAACATGGGCAAGTTCTCTTTCTCCGATGAATTCATTCCTCTCTATGGCGATCATGTGGCCCGGACCGTGGCCGCCTTGCGCGGCAAGAGCCGCAAGGCACTGATCCTGGATCTGGATAACACGGTATGGGGTGGCGTGATCGGAGACGATGGCCTGGAGGGCATTCAGATTGCGCAGGGCGACGCGCGCGGCGAGGCGCATCTGGCCGTGCAGCGCATGGCGCTCGACCTGCGCCAGCGCGGGATTGTGCTGGCCGTATCGTCGAAGAATACCGACGAGGTGGCCCGCGAGCCCTTTGAAAAGCATCCTGAGATGCTGTTGAAACTGGATCATATCGCCGTCTTCCAGGCCAACTGGAACGACAAGGCCACCAACATCCAGGCCATTGCCGAGGAACTTTCGCTGGGACTGGATGCGATGGTGTTCCTCGACGACAGTCCGGTGGAACGCGGCCTGGTGCGCAAGCTGCTTCCGCAGGTGGCGGTGCCGGAACTGCCGGAGGAGCCGGCCTATTATGCGCGCACGCTGGCCGCCGCCGGTTATTTTGAAGCGACCGCGTTTGCGACCGAAGACCTGAAGCGCGCCGGCTTTTACCAGGACAACGCCAAGCGCGCCAGCCTGCAAAAGCAGGTGGGCGGCGTGGACGCCTATCTGGCCTCGCTGGATATGACGATCACCTTCCAGCCCTTCGGCGCGACCGGCCGGGCGCGCATTGTGCAGCTGATCAACAAGTCGAACCAGTACAACCTGACCACCCGGCGCTATACCGATCCGGAGATAGCCGCGGCCGAGCTCGACCCTGAGGTCTTGACCCTGCAGGTGCGGCTCAGCGACATCTTCGGTGACAACGGCATGATCAGCGTCATCATCTGCCGGCCCGGCGATGCGGGGGTGTGGGAGATCGACACCTGGCTGATGAGCTGCCGCGTGCTGGGACGCAAAGTGGAACACATGGTACTGCGCGAAATACTGGATCACGCGCGGGTGGCAGGCGTGCACAAGCTGGCCGGCATCTACTGCCCCACGGACCGCAACAAGCTGGTTGTGGATCACTACGCCAGGCTCGGCTTCGCCAAGGTCAGTGAAGAGGAATCGGGGTTGACGCGCTGGGAACTCGCGGTGGCCCGCGCTGCTCCAGACAGCGCGCCCATGCGGGTGGTCTCGCAGGGATTTACGGCATCCAGGGAGAGCACAATAGCATGACATTATGCGGCACCAGCACGCCTGAGGGCTCGCAAGAAGCCAAGTTGCCCCGGCGCGACTGGGTCGTGTTGCCGCTGCTTGGCTTGCTGACCATCTGTCTTCTCGCAGGCTCGGCCGAGTTGATTGCGACGCTGAGATTTCCCAGGTACAAGGGGAAGGTCGAGGACTGTTTGGTCCTCGATCATCCCGCAACCGGCGCGCGCGGCATACCGAATTGCAAGTGCTTCGGTGGGGTGAACGAAGGTCCGCTGGTGGAATACAGTTTCAATAGCTGCGGGGACCGCTCGGAGCTTGCGTGCGATCGCAAGCCAGCCGGGACATTCCGGATGGTTGCGGTCGGCGCCTCGCAGGCATTCGGATATGGCGTGGCCAGGGAGAGCACCATAGATGCCCTGCTGGCCGCCGAGCTCTCCCGGCAGACAGGGCATCCGGTTGAAGTTTATAACCAGGCCATGGCCCGTTTCGGGTACCCGCACGTGGTCGCTCTTCGTTTCAAGGAGACCCTGGCCGCGCGGCCCGACCTGATTTTGTGGATATTGACGCCGCACGATGTTGAAGCGGAACCGGTCGCATCGGCGAATGCTGAAATCGTGAGGCCCGCCGCGGCCGAAACCCCTGCGCGGGGGAAGCCATCGGGACCGTTGCGCAAGGTCTGGAGTCTGGCCAGGGATGAGTTTGGAAACAAGCCGATTCCGGATGCGATTCGTGAGATGGCAGACCGTACCCGATCGGTTCTTTTGTTGCGCGTTCTTCTCTACGCAAACCGGCAGAGATACATCCGGAATTTCATGATGGGTGGAGGAGATGCCGAGTACCTGAAGTCGGACTTCAATGCGGCGTCGGAGCAACAGCTCCACCTTGTGGATGAAGATGTTGCCACGATGGAGGAGCAGGCTGCGGCCGCCGGTATTCCTTTCGCGGCGGTGCTGGTGCCGAATCGCGCCCAGGCGGCCATGATCTCCATGGGCCAGTGGCCGGCGGACGCCGATCCCTTCAAGCTGAACGAGGAACTGCGCGCCATCGTGACCCGCCACGGCGGAATCTACCTCGACATTCTGCCCGATTTTCAAAAGCTGCCCGACTCCGAGCAAGGTTTCTTTCGGGTGGATGGGCACCTGAATGCCGCAGGCAACGCGATGGTGGCCCAGATGCTGGACCAGGAACTGCACCATGCTGCGATTCGATCGCTCACTCAGGCGGGCCCGACGGGGTACCTGCGCGAGAAAGGCAAGTGACCTTGGATTCAGCGTTTGCGCAGAGGGCAGCTTGTGGTCCGCTTCCGGGGCTCGCCTCGATTTTTCGGCGGCTGTCGAGAGGACATTTGACGGTCCGGCGATGCGTGGCGCGAGCCATGGAGGAGTGTGCGCGATGATGCGATCCGGTGCATGCAGCCCAGCAACAGAAGAAGAGAGGCCCCTGCCGAGGCGGGATTGGATCCTGTTGCCTGCGATCGGGGTGGTGACGATCTGCGTTTTGCTGTGCGGAACGGAGATTGCCGCACGGAAGGTGTTCTTCCGCTATGCGGGGAGCATTCTGGATTGCCTGAGCATGGATCCTGAGACCGGAGTGAGAGGGTTGCCCGATGCTACCTGCCGGGAAAAGGCGCCGGAAACACAGTGGGTGGAATACAAGTTCAACCGCTGCGGCGACCGCGCGGGAATGGAATGCGGCCCCAAAGCGGAAGGAGTCTTCAGGATTGTGATGTCGGGATCTTCGACCCCGTTCGGGATGCGGGTCGAAAGGGACCAGTCGTTTGCCGCGCTGGTACCCGATGAGCTTTCTCAGGAGATCGGGAGACGCGTGGAGTTGTATAACCAGTCGAGTTATTTCTATGCAACGTCCTGGGACAATCCGCGTGTGGTCGCCGAACGCTTGGACAGGATGATGGCAGCACGGCCGAATCTGATCCTGATCGTCGTGACGCCATTGGACATCGAGCGCGCGGCCTTCGGACTGCCCAATCGTCTCGTCTTCGGAGCCTCGCACGCCAAGGGATGGAAGCAGGTTCGCGCCATGCTGAGCGAAGAAGCACGCGCCAATATTGAGCAGCAGCTACTGGACAAGTCGCGTGCCATCTTTGCGCTGCGGCACTTTCTCTACGAGAGCGAAAGCGAATTTATGAAGTCGTCGCTGATGCGGGAGAACGAGGATGATTTTCTCAAATCCCAGCTGAGCGACCAGTGGCTGCAACATTTGCAGCTTTTTGATTCCTATGCCGGAGCAATCGAGGCACGGGCAAAGAATGCCGGGATTCCATTCGTGGTTGTCCTGGTCCCCGACCGCGTTCAGGCTACGATGATCGGCACGGGTGTCTGGCCCGCCGGATACGACCCCTATAGCCTGGGTGAGCGGCTGCGATCCATTACCACACGGCAGGGAGGAACTTATATCGACATTCTGCCCGGTTTCCGCGGCATCCCCGATGTCTGGCAGTGCTACTTCCCGGTCGATGGTCATCCTAATGCGGAGGGTCATGCGGCGATTGCGCGACTGATCGCGAAGGAGCTTGCCAGTGGCGCTGTTCCTGGGCTGATTTCCGCTTCCGGGCAGAGCGTTACTTTGAGGCAGGAAAGGTAGCTATGGACGCCGCTTCGTTTCAATTTGTGGGTTTTGGATTGGTCGTCGCACTGCTGTCGAATCTGAGCCGCTCGCGTGTCTGGCGCTCGGTGGTGCTGATGGCCGCCAGTCTTGTCTTTCTCGGCATGTTGGCGCACAATCCGATCGTCTTCCTGCCTTTAGCCGGGTTTATGCTGCTGGGTTATGCAGCGCTCGTCCTGCTCCAGCGCGGCTCATCCAGGCCGCTGGCCTGGACCGTGGTGGCGGTCATCCTGGTTTACATATGGCTCAAGAAGTATGTCTTCCTTCCCCAGGCCATCTTCATCCACTCGCCCTACTTCACAATCGGCCTCTCCTACGCCTTCTTCCGGGTGCTCCAACTGCTGATCGAGAGCGGCGCCGAGGACGAAAAACAGCCCATCGGCCCCGGCGCTTACCTGCTCTTCATGCTCAACTTCACCACCCTGATCTCGGGGCCCATCCAGCGCTACGGCGAGTTTGCTCGCGATCAGTTCGCCGAGCAGCCCATCCCGCTGGGTGCGCGTGTCATCGGGCTGCAATTGGAGCGCATTGTGCGCGGCTTCTTCAAGGTGAACGTGCTGGCCATGCTGTTCGACATGGTGCGCACGGATGCTCTAGCGCAGGTTTTAGAGCCGCAGCCGGCGCCGGTAAGGTTGATGGCCGCCCTCAAGCTGGCTGTGGTTTATCCGCTCTTTCTCTATGCCAACTTCTCCGGATATATCGACATTGTGATAGCCCTGGCCAGGTTGATGCGGGTGCGTCTGCCGGAGAACTTCGACCGGCCGTTTGCGGCCTGTTCGGCGCTCGATTTCTGGAACCGCTGGCACATGACGCTGTCGACCTGGCTCAAGAGCTATGTGTACAACCCGCTGCTACTGGCGCTGATGCGGCGAATCCCGTCGCTTTCCATGCAGCCGTTTCTTGGCGTGTTCTGCTTCTTTGTCACGTTTTTCCTGATTGGTGTCTGGCACGGCCGCACAACCGAGTTCATTTTCTTTGGTCTGCTCACGGGCGGCGGCATGTCCATCAACAAGCTGTGGCAGCTGGGACTGGCGCGCGTGCTGGGCCGCAAGGGCTACCGGTCGCTGGCTGCCAATGGCGTCTACAAAGCCTTCGGCCGCGGGCTGAACTTCGCCTGGTTCGGCTTCACGCTGCTCTGGTTCTGGAACGATTGGAAGCAGATTCACGCCCTTTTTGCCGCCTTGAGCCCGGCCCAGTGGATTGGCGTGTGGCTTGCCGCCTGGCTGGGGGCCGCACTGATGCTCACGGCGTGGGAATTGCTGCGCGCCGCGCTCCTGTCCATCCGGACCTCAGAGGGGCCGGTACTGACCAGCCGCTATGCGCGTGTGGTCTACGCCTCCGCGCTCGGCCTGGTTGCTCTGGTCATCACAGTTCTGCTGCAGCAGCCGGCTCCCGGAATCGTCTACAAGGCGTTCTAGAGCAGTTCAGGAATTTATGTGGTCTTTAGGATGGGCGTGCAAGGTGGCTTTTACTTCCACCCCAGCGACGAAGATCTGTCGCCGGGGACCCCGGAGAGGAAAAATCCACTTGAGCTCGCGCTTCCGGTCTACGGTAATTCCTAAACTGCTTTAAGCCTCGATCGACGGGCGGTTGCGACCCCGTGTGTGCCACGGGGCGCGCGGCGCTAGAGCATTCTTGGAATTTGTGTGATCCTTTTGAGGGGCGTGCAACGCGGCTTTTTCTTGAAGAAAAAGCCACTTGAGCGGGTGCTTTCGCCCTACAGTAATTCCGAAAGATGAATATCAAGATAGCTCAGGCGCTTCATCTAATGCGAGGGTCGTGCCATCGCTTTGTAACAGGGCATGGCTTTAGCCGTGCCGCTTGCACGCAACGTCAGAGACGGGCTTTAGCCGCTGCCATCTTTGGTCTGTGCAACGCACAGTTTTGCAGGGGCTGAAGCCCGCTCGGGGAAACGGGAGGGCTCTTGCGGCACGGCTAAAGCCATGCCCTGTTACAAAACCTTACCCATTCGCCCCTTCGACCGCGATGCCGGAGCTAGCTTGATATTCATCTTCCGAAAATGCTTTAGTCCTTCGCGCTGTTCATGCCTGCGGAGCTGCGCCGCTCTCCTGCTTGGGGCCCTGCAGCAGCTCGACCAGCAGATAGCCTTCGGTCATCAGCCAGGCAATCTCGCGCATCTCAAAGGCAACGGCCGGGACCGGTCCGCTCAGCAGCATGGAACCGTGATTCAGCAGGTGAGCAATGGCCGCCTGCATATTGGGAACCTGGTAGCAGACGTGGTAAGTTCCGCCGCCCTTCTTCAACGTGCGCCGGATGGGGGAGTTCGGACCCAGGGGCGCCACCAATTCCAGCACAGTGTCAGTCCCACCGCGGCTGAGGAAGCAGACAGATACATTCTGGATCGGATCGTCGAAGGGGCCGGAGATGAGCTGGTAGCCGAACAGGTTCTGATAATTTGGTATTGCATCCCGGAGGCTGCGGACGGCCACTCCAACGTGGTGAAAAAGGAACTCATCCATGGGCGAATCGGACTCCCTTCGCCGATCAGACCAAGATCCGTTCAAGCTGTCAACTGGAGAGCCCAGCCAACCAGGGCCGGTGCACACAGGCCGGGCCGGCGCTGGGCCTTGGGACTCGGCCTCGAATCCGCAGGAGCGCGCAATGCGGCTTGGTGGTCTGCCGGGTGGCCTATGGTCAAAAATTCATCTCGGTCGTGCATACTGGATAGGATGAAATTCCCCAGTCCTATCAACAAATTTTTGTGTGCGGCGCTGCTGGCGTCCGCGGCTGCCGCATTGCCCGCCCAGACGGGCGTCACGGCTGTTCTGCCCAATGGGCGCCAGATTCACCCGGCAGGCAACTGGATCGCGGTGGCTCCGTATCCGTTTGCGCTGGCGGTGCGGCCGGATGGCGGCCAGATTGCCGTGCCCTCGATCGGGTTTCCGTTTGCCTTGAACGTGATTGCCGGGTCCTTCACCGGCGACTCTGGCGCGCAGCCTTCGGTGCGGCGCATGCCGGCGGGGGAAAATAATGATCCGGCCGTTGAAGTGCACGCGGGGCTGGCCTACTCGGCCGATGGGGCGCTGCTCTATGTGGCCACGGGCGACTCGGGCAAGATTCGCGCCTACCGGACAGGCGACTGGAAGCCGGTCGGCGAGGTGTCGCTGGATGGGCCGATTGCGGGCCCGGGCGGCAGCGTGGACAGGAAGGGAAGCTTTGCGGCAACACTGATCGTATCCGCCGACGGCAAGACGCTGTACGCACTGGACCAGGGCAATTGGCGGGTAGTGATCCTGGATGCGGCCACGCTCCAGCGGATCGCCGAGGTTCCCACCGGCAACTACCCGTTCGCGCTGGCGCTCTCGCCCGATGGAGCGCGGCTCTACGTCACCAACACCGGCCTCTTCGAGTACACCACCATTCCCGGCGCCAGCGACAAGGACGTGCTGGGTACGGGGCTGCACTTCCCGCCCTTCGGCTATCCGTCCAAGCAGGCGCGCGAAGGGACGGTGGCCGAGGGCAAGCAGATTCCCGGGCTGGGCGATGAGAACTCGGTCCGCGGCAGCTCGCTGTGGACCACGGACGTGCGCGACCGGGAGCACCCGGTTGTGACGGCAAAGCTTCGGCTGGGAACGCGGATTACCGAGGCGACGGGCGGGACGGTGGGCGGGGCTGCGCCCACCGGCGTTGCCGCTCAAAACGATGCGGTGTTTGTTTCCCTGGCGCACGAGGATGCCGTGGCCAAGATCAGCGCCGATGGGACGAAGCTGCTGGCGCAGACTCAGCTTTCGCCCTTTACCGGAACGCAGTTTGAGGACCGCAAGGGCCGGCCGTTGCGCGGCGTGATGCCCAGCGGGTTGGCGCTCAACGGTGGACGGGTTTACGTGGCCGAGTCTGGCATTGATGCAGTGGGTGTGCTGAATGCCGCTTCGCTGGCCATGATCGAACACATTCCGGTGGGCTGGAATCCCTCAGCGGTGGCGTTTGCGCCCGATGGGCAGACCCTCTACGTGGTCAACACCAAAGGCAAGGGTGCGGGGCCGAACGGGGGCAAGCAGCACGATCCCAATGCTCCCAGCTACATCGGGTCGCTCGAGTATGGCAGCGTGAGCGCGATTCCCCTGGATGGCCTGCCGGACGCCGCGGAGTTGACGCAGACGGTGATTGCGGCCAACACCGCGGCCATCGCCAATCGTCCCCCGCTGCCGGTGCTGAAGCACTGCTTTCTCGTGATTCGGGAAAACCGGACCTACGACGAGGTGCTGGGCGACGTGGCCGGCGCCAATGGCGATCCATCTCTGGCCCGCTTTGGGCTCGATGGCTGGGCCGAGGAATTGAAGAGCGCGACCCATCTCAAGGTGACGCCGAATCTGCACGCGCTGGTGGGGCGGTTCGCCATGAGCGACAACTACTATGTGGACAGCGACGTTTCCGCCGACGGGCATCGCTGGGTCATGGGCATCAATCCAACGCCGTTCTTCAATACTGCGTGGACATCGAATTACGGAGGCCGGCGCAAAGCCTTTGCCGGTGCCGAGCAGCCGGGACGCAGGGCGCCGTTTGGTGGCGCGGACGCGCCCATGCCGGAAGATGAGCCGCAGTTCGGCTCGCTGTGGGAGCACATTGCCGCCAGCGGGAAGGGGCTGTTCAATTACGGCGAGGGGCTGGAGCTGGAGGGCAATGACGAGGCAGTGGGCACCGAGCCGGAGGGAAATCGGCTGTTTCTCAATTCGCCCCTGCCCCGGGCGGTCTTTGAAGCCAGCGACCGGCGGTTCCCGACCTTCAACCTGGGAATTCCGGACCAGTTTCGCGCCACCGAATTCGAGCACGACTTCCGGCTGAAGGTGGCCGCGGGCAAGGTCCCGGCGCTGATCGTGATTCGCCTGCCCGACGACCACACGGCCGAGCCGCGGTCGGCAGACGGTTACCCCTACCGCGCGTCGTATGTGGCCGACAACGACCTGGCGCTGGGGCGGATTGTGGCGTTCCTGTCGACCACGGCCATCTGGAAGGACTCGGCCATGTTTGTCACCGAGGACGATGCGCAGGGCGGCGTGGATCACGTCGACGCGCATCGCAGCATTCTGCTGGTGGCCAGCCCCTGGGTGAAGCCGGGCACGGTGAGCCACGAGCACACCAGCATGGGCTCGATTGACCGCACCATCGACGAGCTACTGGGCCTGGGGCCGATGAACCTGGAAGACGCGCTGTCCGGAGAGATCAGCGGCATCTTCGACAGCGCGCCGCATCTGGAGCCGTTTCAAGCGCAGGTGTCGGACAAACGCGTCTTTGATCCGGCCAAGGCTCGATTTGCCCGGCCCAAGACGAAGGAAGAAGCCGCGACGCTGCGCGACATGGACGACGCGGGGAAGATTCAGAAGGAGATCGAGAACTCCGGCGCCAGCCTGCACCGGCCCAGGAACGACGATTGACGGACTGAATGCAGGTCCCGGCCGCGTTCTCATCGAAAACTCATCTTCCCGCGCGGGGCCGCGCCGTGGCGCCGGCGGGCTCTGGCGGGAGGAGCGGATTGCAGGCCAGGAGCGGACTTCCTGGTCTTCCGCCGCAGATCAAACGGCGAGTCAAAAAAGAAACATCTGGATATACGAACTAAAAATAGGTAATTTGATCGTCAAACCCCACTCTTCCTCCAAGTCCGGCTGATCGAATTCAACAGTTTGTAATCAAACCCACGTAGTCTGGGACCGTTGCCAACTTAAAAACCAAGACCGGCGGGGATGCTGATCGATGGCGCAACACTCTCAGCTCGCTCTACTTTTTGAGCGGGGGACAACACCGCCCAGTTTTGGGTCAGCGCGATTCTTTCCGATACTGAATTCTTTCTCACAACCCAACACTCTTCCGTTTGAAGTCCAGCAGAGCTGCATCGGGAGACGTGCTCGTTTCACTCTTGTCTGTTTGACTTCAACGCCAACAACGTATGCAACATTTCGGAGACAGTGATCCATGCAAAGACACACAGATTTCCCCCGGCAGTTCCTGCTGAGCAAGCTGTTCACGGCCCTCAGCCTGTTGCTGGTGTTCGCGCTCGCCTCGACTGTGGCCCGGGCGCAAGCCACGCAAGGCTCCATCATCGGCTCCGTCAAGGACACGGCGGGCGCCGTGGTTCCCGGCGCCAGTGTCATGCTGACCAACAGCGACGAAGGCACGGTGCGCACCACCAAGTCCAACGGCGTGGGCGATTACCACTTTGAGGACGTAAAGGCCGGACGCTACTCGGTGGAGGTTTCGACCCCGACCTTTGAAAGGTGGAAGGCATCCGGCGTGGCGCTTGAAGTGCGTCAGGAACTGCGCCTGGACGTGAAGCTGGCCGTCGGCACGGTGCAACAGGAGGTGCAGGTGACCGGCGACATGGTCAGCGCGATCGAGACGGATTCGCCCACCATCAGCGGCGACTTTACGGCCGACGACGCCAACAGCCTGCCGGTGAATACCCGCGCCAGCTTCAGCGGCACCAGCGCAGCTAACATTTTCAGCGCGCTACCCGGCGTGCAGGCCGACGGCGACAGCTCCGGCGTCTCCCTGCAAGGCGCGTTGCCCTACCAGGTGGATGTGACCGTGGACGGCGTGACGGTGAAGAGCGCTAGCGGCGGGACGTATATCGGCGACTCTTTCCCCTCGACCGAGTCGATCTCCGAAATCCGCGCCGACGGTGTGCTGGCCAATGCCGAATACGGCGACCCCGGACAGATCGTGGTGACCACCAAGGGCGGTTCGAATACGCTGCACGGATCGGGATTCTGGTACTACCAGAACTCGGCCTTCGACGCCATCGCGTATACCTTCCCGACCACCACCACCAAGCCCAGCGTTACCGGCAATACGTTTGGCGGCAGCGTGGGCGGCCCGGTGGTTTTCCCCCACCTGTACAACGGCCACAACAAGACCTTCTTCTTCGGCGCCTATGAAGGCTGGCAGCATCCGGCGCAGACCACCATCAACGAAGTGGTTCCCAGCACGCTGATGAAGCAGGGCGACTTCTCGAAATACGTGGAGCCGACCACCGGGGGAGGGAACAGCTTTACCGGACTGAACAATCCCTACGCGGGCGGTACCTATGGCACATCGATTCCCACAACCTCGATCAGCACGATTGCGCAGAACGCCCTCAAGCAGTTCTACCCCGATCCGAACATCGGAGATCCCACGGCGTACACCGATAACGGCGTTGCCAACTACCAGGCCAATGTGGATAACAGCGGCCACTCCAACCAGTTCGATCTGCGCGGCGACCAATATTTTGGATCGAACCAGAAGTTTCTTGTCTGGGGCAAGTTCACTTGGAAGGACTTTCCCACCACCAATCCGGAAGAGCTGCTGGTTCCCTCGTATCTGTCCATCAGCCAGAACCGGGCTCTGAAGGTGGACACCAACTGGAGCATCAAGCCCAACCTGATCAACGAAGGCGGCTTTGGCTATACGCTCTACACCTCCGGGCAGAGCGACAGCTTCAACGGCAATGCCTGGACCACTGCGCAGGGCTGGCAGGGATTGCAGAACCTGTTCTACAACGGCATTCCGGAGATGGACTTCAACAACATTAAAAGTCTCAACGCCGACCGCCTGACCAGCCTCAACAAGTCCAACACCTTCGACTACAGCGACGTACTGATCTGGAACAAGGGCAGCCACACCGTCAAGATCGGCGGCGATCTGCAAAGGCTGGAGGCCATTACGCCGCTGGGCTTCAACGGATCGGATAACTACGGCACCTACCAGTTCAACACCAGCGGCAGCACCGGCAAGTTCACCGGCGTCGACTTTGCCGACTTCCTGCTGGGCATTCCCGACCAGACATTCTATGACGTGGTCAAACAGGATAACGACGGCATCTCCTATCACTATGCCTTCTACGGGCAGGATGAGTGGCGTGTCAGCCAGAAGCTCACCTTGTCTTATGGGCTGCGCTACGAACTGCATCCGGGCTACTACGACAAGTACGGCGACATCGGCAACTTCGACCCCACAGTTGCCCTGGCAGGGAAGGTGATTTACCCCACCGGCAAGCAGGACCTGCTGGCGCAGGGCTTCCTGGCCAGCGCCAACGCCTGCGATGAGGATGGCGTGACCAACACCAACTCGGCAACCGTGAACGGCGCTCCCTGCATGCAGGTGGTGGGCAACAATGCGGCTGGCCTTCCCTCGGGGCTGAAGATGTATCCGAAAAAGCGCTTCATGCCCCGCTTCGGCTTCGCCTATCGTCCCTTCGGCAACGACAAGTGGGCGGTTCGCGGCGGCCTGGGCCTTTACAACATCAACATGCTGGGCTCAAGCTTCTACTCGCTCACCGGCACGGTGCAGGCTTACACCCAGCAGTTCACCAACACCTACAACTCCACTACCCACGCCATCGGCTACCAGTGGCCGCAAATCTACGCCGGGTCGGGCGGCGGCACTTCTGCTCCGGCCTACGGCAGCGACTACTTCGGCACCGCCAACAGCGTCAACTGGAAGGACCCCTACACCGAGCAATGGTCGCTCAGCATTGATCACGACTTGGGCTCGGGTTATGCGGCGCGCATCTCCTACGTCGGCTCGGAGACCCATCAACTGGTGTGGGCGCCGGATGAGAATACGCTGCCCTTCTCGACCACCGTTCCGTCCTTCAACAATGACATCGGCAATCGCCTGTTCCCCAACTGGGGGCGCATCAACACCCGCGCTACCGGCGCCAACAACAGCTACCACTCAATGCAGGTGGAAGCGAGCCACCGGTTGCAACAGGGCCTGGAGTACCAATCGGGATTTACCTGGGCCAAGAATCTGGCCGACAACCAGGGGCCGGACAACACGGGTTTTGCCGGCGAGGGCGGCGGAGCGCGCTCCAGCTCGATCCTGGACCGGCACGCGGACTTCGGCAACGTGGGCGGAACGCGCAGACTGCGCTGGAACTCCACAGTGCTCTACGACCTTCCGGTGGGCCGGGGCAAGCACTTCGGCAGCCAGATGCCGCGCGTTGCTGACCTGATCGTGGGCGGCTGGCGGCTGTCGTCCATCGTCACGGTGCAGACCGGTCCGTACTTGACTCCCGAATTCCCGAGCGGGGAGGGAGACCCCTCCGGCACCGGCTCAGGTTCGAACGGGGAATATGGCGACGGGACCGGCAGCTACGATGGCGGGCACCGCGACCAACATGCGGATTGGGTTGCCGGCCAGAGCGTGAAGCCGGCTGGAAGGAACCGCTTCAACTGGACCAACGGGGCCGCGTTTACCTGCCCCGGCGATACCACCTGGACGCTTGGCAGTCCGTGCGGGACGGGCGCGGGCTTCAATCCAGCGACCGGAGCGCCGCTGAGCGCGCATCCGCTGCCGATCGGCCGCTTTGGCAACTCGCCGGTGGGTTCGGTGGAGGGGCCCGGCCTGGTCAACCTGTCCTCGGGGTTGAGCAAGACGTTCGCCATCACCGAGCGCTTCAAGGTCAAGGCGGAAGGCACGTTTACCAACGTGCTGAACCATACCAACCTGGGTGACCCCAACCTGAACCTCAGCTCGGCCAGCTTCGGCCTGGTCTCCAACTCCATCGGATCGGACTTCGGTGGAGCGCGCACCGGCCAGATCGCGGTGCGGGCCGAGTTCTAGAAGAAGGCTGATCGCATCAACTGCGGCGTGGACTCCCTTTCCACGCCGCATTCCTTTGCCCCCAATGCGTGTTCCGCCCGATTCTTTCCACACCCGCTGAGCAAAGCAGGTCACCCCCGCAGCCGCGCGTTGCTGTATTGTTCTGAACAGGAGCAGTGAACCGCCCTTCCGTAACCGCTGGTTGCAACTCGGAGGGGAGAATCGGCGTCCAATGCGTGAGGCCGTTGCGGGGTTTTCAACCTGGGCGGCGCGCAGCCCTCCGGAAGATTGGTTTCGGGACGGGTTTTCCAATTGCGGCCGACCGAAGAATTTGTTACGCTCAGGCATTGCTGAGGCTGGGCGAAAGGAGAGTTTTGATCATGGCAGAGGACAGCAAAATTCATCATCTAGGATGGTTTCTGGCAGGTCTTGGCGTGGGCGCGGTGGTGGGCATCCTGTACGCCCCCAAGAGCGGCCGCGAGACCCGCGAAAGCCTGGCCAACAGCGCCCGCGAGGGCACCGAGTTTGTGAAGGTCAAGAGCCAGCAGGCAGCCGAGCAGGTCAGCGTCCTGGTCGACAAAGGCAAGGAGCAGGTGAGCGCCTTCGTGGACAAGAGCAAAGATACCGTGGCCACGCTGGTGGACAAGAGCAAGGACCAAGTGGTGGAATATGTGGACCGCAGCCGCGAGGTGGTGGATCGCGGACGCGCGCAGTGGGAGGAGTTTGTGGAGCGCGGCAAGAGCCTGGTCACCGACCAGAGCACGCGCGTGAGCGCCGCCGTTGAGGCGGGACGCAACGCCTACCGCACCACCACCGTCGATCCCACGGAGCTTTAGGCGAGTCTGGCAGCCGGCGACTTGAGCCGGCGCGGGCCAGTCTTGTTGAACCAATCGCTCCGGGGCTGAGTGCGCGGGTGACCCTGACCGGTTTCCGCTCGCTGTTCCGGAGCCGAACGCCCGTCTTTGGCCGGGAGTGCGTTGCACGATTTTCTGCACATCCGCAGCCGCGCTGCGGGAGAGCAATCCAATGCCAAACGTGGACCATGAAACCATCGAGTTGGTCTGTATTGGGGTAGGCGCGCTGGCGCTGCTGATCCAGGCGCTCGTGATGCTGGCAGTCCTTTTTGGCGTCCGCAAGGCCGCAAAGTCCATCAAGGAACAGATCGAGGATCTGCGCTCCACGGTGATGCCGATTGTGGAGACATCGCGGGAGCTTGCCGACTCCACCAAACAGCTTGTGGTGCGGTTGACGCCGAAGATAGAGCAGACGGTGACCGACATCGCCGAGTTGGCGCGCTGCCTGCGCGAACAGGCATCGGAGGTGGAAGTTGCGGCCGAAGAGATCTTGAACCGGGTGCGCAAACAGACCGGCCGCATCGATGCCATGTTCACTGGCACAATGGATGCCGTGGACAAGGCCAGCACGTTTGTAGCCGAGACGGTGAGCAAGCCGATTCGGCAGCTCTCCGGCCTGCTGGCCGGCATCAAGGCCATCGTCGAGTCGCTGCGCGCCTCCGATCCCGCCTATCGCGAACCCAGCCTGCACGACGATAAAGATATGTTTGTCTAGGTTAAGTCGTCTGGCCGTCTAAATCCCGCCCGCTTCCGTCCTACAATCATACCCAGCGGAGGGCAGCTGATGAAACCGCTTGTTCCATGCTTACTATCGCTCGCGCTCGGCGTTCCGGCGAGCTGTGCCGCGGCGCAGGCCACGCCGCCAGCAGCGCTGCTGGCACTTTCCAAGCAGGACCATACACTCGCCATCGTCGATCCGGCCGATCTGCACATCGTCGCCAGCATCCCTGTCGGCGACGATCCGCATGAGGTCATCGCCTCGGCTGACGGCAAGACAGCCTACGTCTCGAACTACGGCTTCGGCGCCTTCCACACCCTGGCCGTGATCGACCTGGTGGGGCACAGCCGGCTCGCCTCCGTCGAGCTGGGCGCGCTGCGCGGACCGCATGGGCTGGACTTCAAACTGGGCAAGGTCTGGTTCACGGCCGAGGCCGCCAAGGCCATCGGCAGTTACGACCCGGCCACGGGCAAGATCGACTGGATCATGGGCACGGGGCAGGACCGGACGCACATGCTCTACGTCTTCGCCGACGGCAAGCGGATTGTGACTACCAACGTCAGCTCGGCCACGGTGACCATCATGGAAAAGACAGAAGGGCGCGCGTGGAATGGTCCTCCCCCGGGGATGCCGCCTGGGATGCCGCCGCCGGGCGGGGGCGGACCTCCATCGGGAATGGCACCGGGAATGGCGCCGGGGATGCCGCCGGGGCCCCCGCCAACGCCGCCCGGTGGTGACTGGAAGCTTACCGTGATTCCCGTGGGCCATGGGTCGGAGGGCTTCGACGTTTCGCCGGATGGCAAGGAGGCTTGGGTGGCCAACGCCCAGGACGGCACGGTCTCCATCATCGACATCGCGCAGAAAAAGGTGACGGCCACGCTGGCCGCGAATGTGCGCGGCGCCAACCGGCTCAAGTTTACGCCGGACGGCAAACGGGTGCTCATCACCGCCGGCTCCGCGCTGGTGATTCTGGATGCGGCGATGCACAGCGAAGTCAAGCGGCTGGCCAGCGTCCACGGGTCGGGCGGCATCCAGATGCAGCCGGATGGATCGCGGGCTTTCGTAGCCTGCGGGCAGGACGGCTACGTTGCGGCCATCGACCTGAAGACTCTGGAACTGGCCGGCAAGATCGCGATCGCCAGTCCCGACGGGCTGGCCTGGGCGGTGCGGGAATGATTGCTGCGTGAATCGGATGGCTCGCAGTTCGGCGCGTGGGTCTGTTCAAGCCCCGCCGGCTTGAGGGTTGAGGTTTCCCACCCTTTTCGGTCGCCGCGGCGACCGCGAAAAGGATGGGGCGCGGTGGCCTTTCCTCTGCGGGAAGATTCCCTAGGTGGTATCGACATATACACTTTGCAGCTTGGTTTCTAGCTGCTGAAGTGGAAGTATGTCGCCTAGCCGTTATGAATTGAGTGATTTGCAGTGGGAGAAGATCAAGGATTTTCTTCCTGG
>Ga0182030_10007925_pt1 | contig 22092 bp, 16 predicted proteins | sample 812S3MmetaG_FD_121299 | JGI IMG/M metagenome (GOLD analysis project Ga0182030, IMG submission 121299) | Permafrost microbial communities from Stordalen Mire, Sweden - 812S3M metaG (Illumina Assembly) | ecosystem: Environmental > Terrestrial > Soil > Wetlands > Permafrost | place: Sweden... | reverse complement strand
TGAAGCAATCGATGAATTACGACGGAGTGGAGATGGGCCTTTTCTGGGTGGGAGGCGTGGGAACGGTGAGCCTGTTCCTCGATTCCGTGGCGATGCGCTGGTTCGGGATGTGGCTTTCGCTGAAAATGAAGAACCCGGGCTACGCCGCCGCCCTGACCTTCCTCATCATCTCCGTGGCTCCTTGGGGCTGCTGCTCGTTGGTCTGCTTCCTGGGACCAGCCGTCATTCTGGTCACCAGCTTGATCGGCTACTTCGACTGCCAGCAGGATCTGCGGCTCATTCTCCCGCGCGGTACTCCTGGATCGGCCCGGTAGCGAGCCGGACCTGGAGCACACGGCTCTGGCCGGGGGCCAGGCGGATCGCGTTGCGTCCCACGTTCGCCGATTCCACGCAGACCATCCGGTGGTATTCCTCATCGCCGAAATCGGGCAGCCTCCTCGATTTTTCGATCCACGGGTTCCAGACCACGGTCGACCGCGAGCCGTTCTTCCCGACCACGATCCGGCGCGAAAACCGCGGATCATCAATCACGACCGTGGCCTCGGTGTCTTGGTAAACGCGGTCCACCTCGGCCCCTATCGTGATCGGTTCGGCGCTCCCGGCGAGGTCGCCCCCACCCACCTTGTCAGTGTAGCCCACGCCTTCCAGACCCCGGATGCGGATGCTCCTGGCGTCGCCGACCTCGAAGTAGGTGTGCAGGCAGTCTTCAAACGGGAGTTCCACCGTGGCGGAACGGTTCGTGGTGCGCAGTTCCATCTGCAGGTCTTCCCCGGCCGTGACGGTGAACTCCAGATCGAATTGGGGGAGGAGGGTGCCCGCAGGCGCGGCGGAAAGCCCGAGCCGGGCGCGGACCCTGCCTTCGGCGTCGCGTGACAATTCGCGGACCGTCCATGCCTCGCAGCGCGCGAACCCATGTGCCGGCCAGCCCTCCCGGGGGCCGAACCACGGGAAGATCACCGGCACACCGCCGCGGATCGGCTGCCCCGGCTCGAAGCGGCTGGCCTGGCTGAGGAAGAGCAGGGGAGGTTCGCCCTTCCGCTGGAAGTGGGTGACGTGCGCTCCGTGGAGATAAATCTCGGCGTCGCTCCAGGGCGTCGTGATGGCGATCTGGGGCAGGCCGTTGCGCCCTGGCCGGAGAACCGCGGCCCCGGGAATGTTCTGGTCGGGTGCTTGGTCCATAGGAATCGGTGTGGCATGCGGTGTCAACGCGCCAACCGCCCGCGAGCCTACCACGACGGCCGGAATTCAACACGCGGTTTTTTGGCTTTTCTTCCCCGAATGAACGGGTAACGTCGCAGCACTATGGCAAAGAAAACCCAGTATAAATTCTGTTTTGGCCCCTGGAATCTCAGCGAAGGCCAGGATCCCTACGGTCCCACCACCCGGCCCGCCCAGACCTTTGACTGGAAACTCGACCAGCTCAAGGCGCTCGGTTTCGACGCCATGATGTTCCACGACGACGACGCGGTGCCGGACATTGACGGGAAGAGCGCGACGCAGATCCGCACGGAGGCGAAGGCATTGAAGAAGCGGTTGGATGACACGGGGATCGTCCCCGAGATGGTCGCCCCGCGCCTCTGGTTCAGTCCGATGACGGTGGACGGCGGCTACACGAGCAACGATCCGAAATGCCGGCGCTATGCCATCGAGCGCTCGCTGCGCTGCATCGACATTGCGAACTATTTGGGCACCGATCTGATCGTGCTCTGGCTGGCGCGCGAGGGCACCTACCTGCGGGAGTCAAAGGACGGACGCCGCAGTTTCGAGCTGTTGGTGGAGGCTTTCGACGCGATGCTGGGCCACGACAAGCGAATCCGCCTCGCGATCGAGCCGAAGCCAAATGAGCCGATGGACCACGCTTATATCCCGACCATCGGGCACGCCCTTGCGATCGCCCAACTCACGCGGGACGCCAAACGGGTGGGCTGTCTGATCGAGTCGGCCCACGCGCTCCTCGCCGGACTGGACCCGGCGGATGAGATCGATTTCGCCATGACGTTCGGCAAGCTCTGGTCGCTCCATTTGAACGACCAGAATGGTCTGAAGTTCGACCAGGACAAGCCGTTCGGGAGCACCAATCTGCGGACCGCCTTCAACCAGATCCGGGCGCTGGAGCGGGGCGGTTACGGGCGGAACGGCGAGTACGTCTGCTTCGACGTGCATCCGTTCCGCACCACGAAGGTGGAGCATTGGACAGCGCACCTGGAGAACAGCCGCCGCACATTTTTGCGGCTGCTGGAAAAGGTGCGGAGCTTCGACGAAAAGGCGGCCAACCGGCTGATCGCCGAGCGCGATTACGCGGCGCTGGACAGCTTGGTGCTCGACCACCTCATGGGGCCGGCCTGAGCCGGTCCGCACGCGGGCTCCCTGGAAGGGGAGCCCGCCCCGCCCTCCAATGAGGCGATCAGAACCGGACGGTTTCGAGGAACTTCAAACTGCGGGGGATTTGCTGTTCCGACCAGGGGGATTCGTCCTCAATGAAATAGTATTTCACCCCGGCGGCCTTGGCCGCCTTGAGGATTGCCGGCAGGTCCATCAGGCCCTCGCCCAGGGCCGCGTCGTTCTTCACGTCGGTCCCGCCGGAGAGGGAGCCCAGCGCTGTGCCCTTCTTCATGTCCTTCAGGTGGACCAGTTCCCACCGGTCCCCGTATTTCTTGAAGAGCTTGACCGGATCCTGGTTGGGGAACACGACCCAGAAGATGTCCATCTCGTATTTCACCTGCTTCGGGTTGGTCTCCTTCATCAGCAGGTCGAAGAGGGTCCCGTCGCCGAAGGGCTGGAACTCATAGCCGTGGCAGTGGTAGAAGAATTTGAGGCCGTTCTTCGCCATGACTTCGCCGGCATGGTTGAACACCGCCGCCGCCTCGCGGCACGCTGCTTCGGTGAAATCGCCTTGGTGGGGGATCCAGGCGCAGCCGGCGTATTCGAGGCCGAGCTGCTTGGCCTCCTTGGCGACGCCCTCGGGGTCACTCTTGTAGCGGTTGAAGTCGAAATGGGCGCCGATGGCCTTGATGTTCCGGCTGGAGAGCTCCCGGTTGAAATCAGCGGCGGAGAGCCCGTAGGTCCCGGCCACCTCGGCGTAACGGATACCCCAGCCCTGCACCTCGTCAAACGTGCCCTTCACGTTCTTCGGGAATTGGTCGCGGAGGCTGTAGAGCTGGAGACCAATCCGGCCTTTGAAGCTGGGGCCGATGCCGGCCTCGGCGGCGGGGAGCGCCAGGGGGGCCGCGAGCACGGCGCAGGCCAGGGCGGCGGAAGCGGGGAACAGAGTGATTTTCATAAGCTAGGTTTAGCGTGAAACCGCCCCGGCTGAAAAGCACAAAAGGGGAGATGCAGCCGGATGAGGGAGGCGTCGGCCAGCCGATCATCTGGCGCCGTGAGGGTCCGGTCTCTGCCGGACGCCCCCCGGCCGGGTTGCTCCTCGGGGTTGGCAGGCAAGGCTGGCACTACCCCCGCGACATGCGCTCGGGCGCGCGGTCGGATGGGTCATTTGCGGGCGGGGGCGAGCTGGATCTTGGAAACCACCTGCCGGACTCCCTCCGTGTCCATGGCCAGGGCGAGGGCGCGGCTGACATCCTGGGCGGTGGCCGCTGTGCCCGACAGGGTTACCACCCCGCCGGTGGTGGTGACGTTGAGGTCGTGGGAGGCGAGGTCGTGGTTGAGCAGAATCTTCCCCTTCACGATCCCGGAGATTCTTGTGTCCGCCGCGGTGTCGGCGATGGCATGCCCGGCCCGGGTGGCTTTTTGGCGGACGACCTGGCCGGTGCGCGCCAATTCCTCGCGGACTTCCTGGGGCCCGAGCCGCCACTCGCGGATCTTGTCATCGAGCCCGTCGTGGACTGACCGGGCCGTGGTTTCAACCCGCGCGCTGGTGGCGTCCACGCGGGCGCGTCCCTGGTTCGTGCCGAGGTACCAGAGGCCGCCCGCGCCCACCACCACGCCGATGGCGAAAGCCAGAATCGTTCTCATGAGCTGATGCCTGCAAGAACCGTAGCGCGGCAGGACGCGGAGTCAATGGTCAACGCGGGGTCGAGGGCTGGGGCAGCGACGAGGGGGGGTGGTTGGTCCGCGCTGCGGGGGAGTCCTCGAAGAAGAGGTTCTTGATCGTGCGGAACGGGTGGAAGGGCATGAAGATCATCTGGGCGAGGGGGTTCAACAACTCCGTCTTGGGGTTGCCGATGTCCCCCGTGAGCTTGTATTCAAAGAACCATGAGAGGGGCAGGAACACCGAACTGACGATGGGGCCGACCATCGGGGCCGAGCGGAGCGGACCGGCCCGGACGCGGGCGTTGACGCGCCCTTGGAGGTCGGTGGTGCCCTCGTAGGAAAGGCCCACCATCGGGGAGCGCAGCTCGAGGTTGTCGGACCGGATGACCCCATTGGTGATGATGAAGGAGCATTTCCCGGCGCTGATCCGGCTGGTGCCGATGCCGGGCGAGAGGTCGTCGAGCGGTTTGGAGAAAATGCCGAACACCGGGATGTCCCAGATCAGGCCGTCGCGCAGGTTCGCCTGGCCGTATCCGCCGGTCTGCCGCCAATTCTCCGAGTCGGCGTTGGTGATGGTGAGTGTTCCCGAGAGCCTTCCTTGCAGATTATTGGTGGGGTTGAACACCGCCCGGGTGAGCTTTTGCAGGTCGGTGTTCGTGGTGGTGAGGGAGAACGCAAAATCGGTGCCCGGTTTGGCGGGGTTGAAAAAGACCGTGGCGCCGCCGGAAGCTTGGCCGTCAAAAAAGTCCAGGTTCACCCCGGTCAGGTAGAGGTAAAGACCCCGCCAATGAAGGTCCCCGCTGATCTGGGCCGGATCGAAGTACAACCAGTGGAAGGGGCCGCCTTCGATGTGAAAATGGATGTCCGCCTTTTTCTCGTCCTCGAGCGGGATTATCCCGCTGGCGCGCACGGTCGGCGGCGTCTTGAATTGGAACGGCGCAATCGCCGCGGCGGTCACCGGGCCGATCATGTGGGTCAGCACCATCGGATCGGTGTTGCCCCAGCCGTTGGTGAGGTAAAGCAACAGGGAACGGAAATCCGCGGCCAGTCCGTCCGCCTTCATCTGCCGGGCGCCGAACGTGGCCAGCGGGGAGTAACACTCCAGCCATTGGTTCGTGTAATGCAGCCGGGTTGACAAGGAGGTGGCGCTCTCCCCCCGGAACGAGAAGTTGGTTATCGCCACCCGCGCGTTCGCGCCAATCCGATCCCAGTGCGCGAAATCTCCCCAAAGCTCGGCCTCCACCAAGGGAGGCTGCGACAAGACGGCCCAATCGAAAACCTCCTTGACATCCGGATCGAGCAGCGGAAGGCAGAGCTTGGGGTCGAGGCGGCTGGTGAGGATCGAATGAAAGCGCCCAGTCCGCGCGTCGATCTCGCACGTTCCGGACAGCTCTCCCTCGGGCCGTCTGATTGCGAGGCGGTGCAGGGTCCAGGACTGGTTCGTCAGGCTGAACCTGGTTTCGATGGAGCTCGCCTTGATCCCCTTGATGGCCAGTCCCGCCGGCAGCTTCGCGTTACCAGCGGCGGAGAGGCCCGGCCAGAGGTTGCTGAGCCCATTCGACCCGCCCCGGGCGAACGACGGGGCGTGCGCAGCCACCTGGGCTTCGATCACGGGCGGCGCGTCCCAAGTGGCCTGCTTCAGCCAGTCCCGGACCTCCGCCGGGAGGGCCGGGGCGAGCTGGCCGGGGTCGAGCCCCGAGCGGAGAGAAAGGGCGATCTCCCCATCCGCGACGTCCCAATTGCCCGCCAACGTGGCTTCCCGGCCGCCGATCCGGGCGGCCAGGTTCGCCACCGCCAGTCGCGGGGCGCTCCACTTTGCTTCTCCATCCAGTTGCTGGAGATCCAGACCGTGGGTCCGTACCTCCGTGAATTGCCAGCGGGCCTCCACGGCGTGGGCTGACGCCGCCTCGTACCAGCCAGGAGGCGGGCCGCCGCCTGCGTGGGGCGGGGGTGGCCGGGGTGCCACCGCGAGGTTGATGGTCAGGCGACGTCCGGTGCCCCACTCGGTCTCGACCTGGGTGGCGGCGATCCGCGCGGCGGCGGTGGCACCCGTGAGGTTGGTCGGCGAGAAGCTCGACGAGCCTGCCGCTTCAATTGATCTCGCCGATCCGTTCGTCCAGCGGGCGGCGGCAAGGGTAAGTTGCCAGGTGCTCTCCAGCAGGCTGCCCGCGGTCTTGGCCGGATGGAAGCTGCCTTTCGCGAGCAGGCGGTCGCCGGAAGCCCAGCGGGTTTGCACTGAGCGGGCCTGGATGCTTGCTTCGCCGGGCGGCAGGTTCGTAGGGATGCCCACCAGGGTGCCAGCGAGGTCGATTTCGAAGTCTCGCAGGGTGCCCCACTCGGTGCGCAGGCGGGCGCCGGAGAGTTCAAATTCGGCGCGCGCGGGGTGCCTGCGGGTTTCCGGCAGCATGCGGGCCACCAGCTTTCCGTCGGAGAGGAGCCCCTCGCGGAGCGTGGCGTCCGGCACCCGGACGGAGAGGCGCACCTCGAATCCCTCGGGCCGCTTGGCGTCCCCGTGCAGGTCCAAGTGGACCTCCGGTGGTTGCTTGCACTCCAGCCGCTGCACCAGATCGACTACCTGCCCGAGGCGGTGTGGCCATGGATTGGTGGAGGGGATGGTGGAGGGGGCGGGACGGAACCACTCCCAATCGGCGAGGGCGGCGGCGTTGGTGACGGTGCCGGCGAGTTGCAGCTTGACGCGTGCGAACGTGGCTTGCAGATGATCGAGGCTCCAAGTGTCGTCCGCGAGGAACCGGAGGTCGGTCCGCAGCTCCTCGAGCACCAGGGTGCGGTGGGGGATGTTCGTTTCACTCAAGGGCCAGACCAGGTTGCCGCGGCGGAGTTCGAGCGAATCCACCTGGATCTGCCGGTGGAAAAGTGCCCCCAGGTCCAGCCCCACCACCACTTGGTCGAAGGAGATCCGGCCGCCTCTGGCGTCGCCCACGGTGGCGAAACGGACCTGATCGGCGACGATCCCACGGACGATTGAGAAATGGATCCGGGAGAATTGGAAGTCAATGCCGCGCGCCCGAAGCCGGGCGACGACCGGGCGGGTGATGAACCCGGGCAGCCCCGCTTGGTTGATCAGGAGGACGACGCAGAGGAGGGCGAGGAGCGTCCCCCAGCAGGCCAGCCTGGCGCGGCGGAAATAGACGCGGCCCCGGCCCTCGGCGGAACTGGACGACCCCGGTGCCATGGTCAAGGAGGGAGGGAGAGAGCGCGGTCCACCCACGGCACGAGCCAGGCGGGGAATTCGAAGACCCAGGGTTCGCCAGCCTGCGGGACGGCGGCGTAAACGGAGCCGGAGCCGGGCGGGATGCCCAGCTCGAACGCCGGCTTTTCACCGTTCTTGAGTTGGACCGTGATCTGGCAGATCGCCGGGTTGAGCCCGAAGCGGCCGCGGCTGGCTTCCCCGTGCGCCACCCAGTTGGTGACCGTCAGGCGCCCAAGTTCCTTGATGGTCTCGTTCACCGGGAAGGGCTCGACGGTGCCCGGCGAGCCCGGGGCAAGGGACCATCCGAGGGGCAGCGGCCCTGAGTGGACGATCTGGCGCTCCTTGGCCCCCTGGCGGATCACGATGCGGTCCACCTCCTCGGGAGTGAACTCCCAGAGCCGGCGCGCATGGAGTTGGAAGGCGGAGCGGGGGAGACGCTGGAAGTCCGCGAGTGAAATCGCGTACACGGTGGTTTCGTCGGAGCGGTTGACGAACACCTTGTGGTCGTTGGTGAACCCGAAGTGGATGTCGAGCAGGTTCGCATTGGTCGCGCCGGGCGCGATCCCCGACGCGTGCAGGAGGTAGCTCGCGCAGGGTGGCGTGAGTCCAAACTTGGGCAGGTCAATCGCGGGGACGGCGTCGCGGTACTCCAGGATCCGGCTGTTGGTGAAGACGGCCACCAGGTCCCGGACGGCCGAGGCGTCCGCCGAGACATTCTGCGGCGTGGTCCTCCAGCCGTTGGTGCCCTGTCGTTGGAGGGCGAAATTCTCATCGGCGCGCACTTCAATCCGGGTCGGATCGCAGGGCGGGGTAATCAGGAAAGGCTCGCGGAAGGCAGTGACGGAGTCGCGCCAGGCGGCCAGGCCGTTGGTCGGGACGGTGACGATGGCCTCGGTGCCGGCGCGGCGGGCGAAAACCACGTGGGGATTGTTGGTGGGGCTGCGGCCGAACTGGAGCAAGACAACGGGGTTGGTGCCGCGGGCGAGGGCGATCTCGAGTTCCGGCGGCTGCAACCCGTAGGCGTCGAGGATGGCCTTCGGGCCGTCCCAGACGAATTGCGCGGCGCGCGTCGCCTCCAAATCGAGGAACATCGTTTCCAGCCGCGCAGCATCCGCGCGCGCCTGGATGCGCGGGTTCGTGATCTGCCATTGGCCGAGGAGGGGGTCGCGCTGGAGTTCCAGCACTTTGGCGCCGTTGGTGACCGCGACATGGTCGAAGGTGATCGCCTTCAAATCAACCAAGCCGCGATCACGCCAGTCATCGCGGGTGGCGGGCAACAGCTTCAGGAAGGCGGCATCGACGATGTAAACACCGGCGTCACCCGCGACCTGCACGTAGAGTTGGTCGCCGGGTGGGGTGTTGGTGCCGATATCGATCTGGTAGGTCCGCCCGCCCTGCTGCAGGGAGATGGCGGCCTGCGGTTGGGCCAAGCCCTCCTCCTCGGCGGCGTGGGGATGCGAGCGGCGTTCGTGGGCGGAGAGGTACAAGGCCGGCGTGAGGCGTTCCAGGGCGGAGAGCAGGCTTTCGACGCCGGAGCCCTGGGCGGCATGGTTGACCGGTTTGGTCAGCCGCCAGACGGAGTTGGTCCGCTCCGCGCGGATGAGATCCAATTGATCCCCGTGGCGGATTTGCACCGCGGTGACCTCGGCGGCCCGCAGGTCGGGCAGGACCCGGGCCGGGTTCTGATCCGGCGGGGGGCGCAGGCGTCCCTGGATGAGGGCGGCGGCGAGCAGCAACAGGGCCGCCCCAGTCCAAAACCAAGTGCTCCGAGCATTCATTGTGATTCCCTTGTGCCGGCGGGGCCTGCTAGCGCCGGCGGCGCAGCCAGACTCCGGCACCGACCAGCACCGCCCCCATCGGCATGGCTCCCATCAGGAGCCATTGGGTGGTCTGCAACTGTGATTTTGTCATGATGATGCGATACTTCCGCACGGGTCGCGGCCCGATGGCATCAATGAGCTGCGGGCGATCCAGCAACCAGTTGACGGCGTAGGCCGCCAAGCTGCGGTTCGGCTCCCACACGATAAACTGGTTGTCCAGGAAACAGGAGTCCCCTGCCACGAGCAGCCGGGTCGAGCCACGTTCGCTCGCCACCCCCTTCAGCGTGGCATCCACCGCGACCATGACCGGGTACCTGGCCTTGCGGGCAGGCATGGCAGCCGGGAACGCGGCGTCGCCGGTCGAGGCGATCTCCTCGACGCGGAAGGCCTCCGCCGCCTGCGCCCGGCTGCGCAGCCGGGCGACCGGTCGCGGCGGCATCATGTGCAGGCCGCCCTGGTCGATGAGCGGGTTCACGACCGGATGGGTGGCGCTGAACGCGGAAACCACAAAATCGTAGCCTTTGCCCGGCGAGTTCTGGGGATCCCAAATCACGTGGTCGGTAACCTCGACCCCCCAGCGTTCCAAGAGTGGTTCCAGGCCGTCAGGCGGAAGCGCGCCCGTCTGTTGGTTCATGCCGGCCGAGCGGAACAAGGCGAACAACCGGCCACCATTGCCCAGGTAGGTGTCGATCTTGTCGATCTCCGGATCGGTGAAGCGCGTCTGGGGGCCGGCGATGACCAGGAGCTGGCAGTCGGCGGGGACGCGGTTGGTGCCCAGCAGATCGAGCGGCTCGACCTCGACGTTGTTCTGGCGCAGGACCGTGAGGAACTGGATGTAGCCCTGGATGTCGGCGCTCTGGAGGGGGTGTTCGCCGTGGCCCTGGAGGAAATAGGCTTTGGGCGTGTTGGGGCTGGTGAGGGCCGCCAGCACGGAGGTGAACACCTTTTCGCCCTCGAAGAGCGTCAGCTTGCGGCGGTCGGCCTGCTCCTTCGGATCCGCCACTTCGTCGAAGACGACCCGCGTCAGGGCGTTGCCCTGAAAGATCTTCTGGCGTCCGCCACACTCGAAGATCACCACGTCCTTCTGGCCGGGGAGCAGTTGTTTGCAGGCTTCGCGGACTTTCAGCCCGGCGCCGGGATCGCGGTTGTAATCGACCGATTGGACCGTGATGCGGGGGTTGGCGTTGTGGTATTGGTCGGCCAGGTCAGCGATGGTGCTGTAGAGCGGCTCATCGCGGTCGTAAAAAAGGGTGATCTTGACCTGGTTGGTGAGGGAACGGACCAGCTTGAGGCTCAGGGGCGAGAGGGTCTCGGAGGCGCGGGAACCCGAGCGGAACCGGTGGAACCAGCCGAAGCTCACGTAATTGGCCAGAATGACGACCGCCAGCACCGCGATGCTCGAAGCAACGACATGGCAGGCGATCCTCCAGCGGCGGCTGGGGGAGAAGCTCGGTTCGTCTTGGGATGGGGTGGCCAAGGGTGCCCTCATTTCCAGCGCCGGCTCTCGACCACCCGGATGGTGAGGAAGAGGAATAAAAACGCGAGGCTGGTGTATAGGATCACAAAGCGGGTATCCACGATCCCGCGGACAAAATCCCGCATCTGCTCGAAGAAGGAAAAACAGGCGAGGACCCGGGGCTGCCAGGCCTGGCCGTCCGGGAACTGATCGGCCAGGTAGGCCAGCAGGAACAGGCTCACACAGGCCATCAGGCTGATCATCGCCGCCAGCGACTGGTTGCGGGTGAGCGCCGAGGCGAGGCAGCCGATGGCGATCATCACCCCCCCCAGCAGGCAGATGCCGAGGAAGGTGGAGCAGGCGGCGCTGGGGTCGAATGGGACCCCGGCATCGGTGTAATGGCGCACCACGAGCAGGCAGCCGAGCAGCGGCAGCCAGACCACCGCGTGGAACACCCAGGCCGCGGTGTACTTGGCGAGCACCACCGCCGTGTCGCCCACTGGCGCGGTCATGAGGGTTTCGAATGTGCCGGAGGACTTCTCCAGCGCAAAAAGCCGCATGGTGATCACCGGTGGCGTCAGGATCAGGATGAGCCAAAAATAGGGCGTCCGGAAGAACAGCTCGGTCACCGGCATGGGGGTGGACAACTGTTGCAGTTGGTGCAGCGTGAGCCAGAAGCTGTACCCCATCAGAAACATCGCCGCGGCAATGATGAGGTAGCCCGTCAGGGAGCAGAAATAGGCGCCCAACTCGCGGCGCGTCAGCGTCCAGTAGGCCTGCATCAGGCGGTTTCCTCCTCCTCGGGGCGGGTCACGCGCATGTAGATTTCCTCCAGGGAATGCCGGTTGCGGGTCAGTTCCCGCACCCGCCAGCCCTTGGTCCGGGCGATTTCGAACACGCGCCCGCGGAGATCCAGGCCGTTCCGGGGAGTCAGCGAGCAGCGGAAAAACTCACCCTCGGCGGGGGCGATGTCGAAGTGCTCGATCTCCGGGGTCTGGCTCCAGCACAGGGAAAGCTCGCCGGCCGGGGCGGCGATTTCCGCGATCACCTGGCTCGCCCCGCTCATCCGCCGCTGGAGGTTGTCGGGCGTGTCGGCCGCCAGGATCCGGCCCCGGTACATGATGACCATGCGGTTGCAGGTCATTTCCGCCTCCGGCAGGATGTGGGTCGAAATGAGCACGGTGTGGCTCTCCGCCAGGCTCTTGATCAACTTTCGGACCAGACGGATTTGGTGCGGATCCAAGCCGATCGTCGGCTCGTCCAGAATGATCAACTCCGGCTCATGCACCAAGGCGTCGGCCAGCCCGACCCGCTGGCGGTACCCTTTGGAAAGCTGGCCGATGATGCGGCCGCGCACATCCCCCAGGCCGCACTGGTCCGTGACGGTCTCCACCCGCTGGCGGGCACGCTTCCCGCCCAAACCCTTGAGCCGCGCCCGGAAGCGCAGGTATTCACCCACCCGCATCTCCGGGTGGAGGGGGTTGTTCTCCGGCATGTACCCGATCCGCCGGCGCACCTCGTCGCTCTGCTCGAAAACATCCAGCCCCGCGACCCGGACGGTGCCGGAAGTGGCAGGCAGAAAACAGGCCAGGATGCGCATCGTGGTGCTTTTTCCCGCCCCGTTTTCCCCCAGCAAACCCACAATTTCGCCCCGGCCCACGGTGAAGGAAATGTTCGAGACCGCCGTATGCCCTGCATACCGCTTGGTCAAGTCCCTCACCTCGATCATGGAGCCGTTGTTGTTCATCCCAAACCCGCCCGGAGTGTAGCTGAGCGGCGAGCGCGGGGGCGAACGAAAAAAGTGCCGTGGCTGACAGTCACCTCACTTTCAGCTCGATGGACATCTGCCGGGTCTCGACGTAGCCGGTGGCGAGCTGGCGGTGGCTGAGCACCCCGAGCCGGACGACATCCTCCCGCTGACGTTCGACCAACCGATCCGCGGTGGTCCGGAGGTCGCGGATTACCGCGCCATCAAGGCTCGCCACCACCATCCCCTTCCGCAGCCCGGCGCGGCCCGCCGGTCCGTCGCGGTCCACCTCGTCCACCACCAGCGTGCCGGGGGTGCCCGCCCGGCCGGGTTCGGAGAGAGTCATGCCCAACCGCTGGCGAAAGAGGTCGGTCAAGGGCAGGAGGCGGAGCGTGAGCGTGCTTTTTTGGCCCCCGCGGGTCACCACCAAGCGATTGTCTTGCTGGGAGTCCTTGAAAAGGCAGCGGTTGAACGAGATGACCCCCACAGGCGGCTGGCCGTTCACCTGGCTGATCTGATCCCCGTCCCGCAGGCCCGCCTTCGCCGCCGGACTTCCGGGATACACCGCGGCGACCGACAGCGGCCCCGACCCCCCCTTGAGCTGCGCCCCGCACCAAAGGCCGTCCGCGAATTCCGGGCGGAAGAAATGAGCCAGGGCGGCGGAGACCTGCTTGATCGGGATGGAGAAGCCGAGCCCCATGCCCTCACGCTGCTGCGAGACTGCCACGTTCAAGCCGATCAGCTCGCCGCGCAGGTTCACCAGCGGGCCGCCGCTGTTTCCCGGGTTGATCGCGGCATCGGTTTCGAGCCAGTCCTCGATTTTCAGGGCGGCATCCTCCGGCCGGGGCCGCCGGTTCTTCGAGCTCAGGATGCCGCGGGTTACCGATCCGCCCAGGCCGAACGGGTTGCCCAGCGCCAGCACCGTCTCTCCCAGCAGCAGGTCGTCGTCCGGCGCAAACCGGATGGCGCGGAAGTGGTCTCCCGGGTGGCCTTTGATCCGGAGCAGCGCGACGTCGCTGCCGCCGGTGGCAACCAGCGGTTCCGCCTCGTACTCGCGGCCGTCCCAGAGCTTGACCTGGATGCGGTTGGCGCCGTTGACGACGTGGAAGTTGGTGAGGAGGTAGCCTTCCTCATCGATGATCACGCCGGAACCAAGGCTGATGGACTTGGATTGGGGCAGGGGCACCCCGCAGTACTTGCTCCGCGCAACATCATACCAATCGTGGGATTCATGGATCGTCTCGGTGGCGATGTTCACCACGCAGGGCATCACCATTTCGATGGCCGCGACGGTGGCGTCGCGGCGGATGTCAGGCTGGTCGGCGGGCGTCGCGGCCGGGGCCAGGAGGGCGGAACCGCCCACCACCCAAGCCGCGGCCCCCGCCGCCCACCGCGCCCGGAGGGCGCTGGATTTCTTATCACTCGACAGCATACGTCATTCTTAGCCGCACTGTGCGGGAGCTCGCGCCGCCGTCCTGCCCGGGGCCGGAAGGTCCGGCTGGGCGGGTGCTTGCGAACGAGGCCCCAAGGGATATACAACCCAACGGGCCGGATGGTTCGGTTTATTCTCCGCGCCCGGTGTTTTCTCCCGCTTGACATCGGCGTCAGGAGCGGCGAAAAAGGCCCTCGCTTGACAGCGATCGGTTCCAGTTTCTATGCCGAGTGGCGCGTGCGCGCGGGGGTGGTTCCGCTGCTGCGCGAGGACACCGATTCTCCTCCCGAGCGGCTGCTGCAGGCGATCTGGCTGCACCAGCGGCTGTTGCGGGACCGCCTGCTCTCCCGGGCGGGCGAACCGGTTCGGGTCCTGCACCCGGGGTTCCAGAGCCTTGAGGGCGGGCCTGATTTTCGTGATGCCTTGATTCAGATCGGCGACAGTCCGGCGCGGCGGGGCGACATCGAGGTGGATGTTCGTCCCAGCGGGTGGCGGGCGCACGGCCACGACCGGAACCCGGCGTTCGTGGGAGTGATCCTGCATGTGACGTGGGAGGGGGACGAGGCGCCCGCGGGCTGCCCCCCCGGCTTGACCTTGCGCGGGTTGTTGGACGCGCCGCTGGGTGAACTGAGCCTCTGGCTGGGGAACGAGGGCGGGCCGGGCTTTCCTCCCTCCTTGCGCGGGCGCTGCCACGCCCCGTTGCAGACGCTGGCGGCGGAAAAACGCGACGAGTTGCTCCGCCAGGCCGCGCTCGTCAGGCTCGCCTCCAAGGCGGGGTGGTTCCAGGCCCGGGCGCGCCAGGCGGGCTGGGAGCAGGCGCTCTGGGAGGGCCTGTTTCGCGCGCTCGGCTACAAGCACAACGCCTGGCCCATGCAGCGGCTGGCCGAACTCCGGCCCCGGTGGGCCGCCGAGGTCGGGACCCTCGGTGTCCAGGCCCGGCTCCTCGGTTTGAGCGGCCTGCTGCCGCCTGAATTGACCCGTGCCCTGCCGGTCGCGGATGGCTATGTGCGGCAGGTCTGGGATGCCTGGTGGCGCGAACGGGACCAGTTCGCCGATTGTGTCCTGCCCCGCGAAGCCTGGCGGCTCCACGGGATTCGCCCGGCCAATCATCCCCAGCGGCGTCTCGCCCTGGCTTCCCATTGGGTGAGGGAGCAAAAGCTGCCCGCCCGGCTCCAGGCGTGGTGCACCACCGCCGGCTCGCCCGCGGCGGTCGCCGAAGGCCTGCTCGAATGCCTGCGCACCGGCGCGGACGATTTCTGGTCGTGGCATTGGACCCTCAAGTCGCGCCGGCTGGCCTCGCCCGCCACGTTGCTGGGGCCGATGCGCGCCGGGGATTTGGCCATGAATGTGGTAATTCCCTGGCTTTGGGCCAGGGCGGCGGAGGGGGGGAACGCACCGCTGCGCAGCGGTCTGGAGGCACGGTATTTTTCCTGGCCGGCCGGGGAGGACAACTCATTGCTCCGGCTGGCCCGGGAGCGGTTGCTGGGAGGCGGCTCGCGTCGGACGCTCGCCACCGCTGCCGCCCAGCAGGGGCTCACTCAGTTGGTCCGCGACTTTTGCGAGCATTCAAACGCGGTCTGTGATGAGTGCCGGCTGCCGGCGATGATCGCTGAGTGGCGCACCACCGGCGTCTCGCTGCCGGCGGCGGCTGCGCCCGGCTGAATCGCCGCGTGGGGCCGCTTCGATGCCCTCAGTTCCGGCGGGAGGTCCGGCCCGACACTCGGCGCATTTGTTCCGCCTGGCGTTGTTCCCGATCCTTGTGCCGCGCCTTCTGCCGCGCGCGGCTGCGCAACAATGCCACTCCTTCCATCACGGCTACGAAAGGGCGGAGGAGCCGGTCCTTGATCGTGATTGGCGGCCCTTGGGATCGCCGACTGCGCCGCTGCCGCCCACCCAGGAAGTGGTCGAAGGCCAGAAAACCCAGAAAACAAACCGCAAGCGCGATCGCCCCCACCATCAGGTAGTAAGGGAGCGCGGCGTCGAAGATGTCCTTGAGATAGACGTCGTGCGGTTGGTTGTTCATCAGGTGTTCGGGGCGGACGGTAGGGCACAACCGACGCCTTGACAACCAGTAAAAATACCCGGTGGCTCGAGCCCGGGACGGACCGGGGCGGCCTGCTGGCAGGCGAGCCGCCGGACGCAGTCCCAGCCCGGCGTCATGTGATCCCTGTACTATCTGACCAGCGAGCGGGCAAACCGTTCGATCCGCTCCAGCCCTTTCGCCAGGTTCACCATGCTGGTCGCATAGCTGATGCGTATGTAATCGTCCGCGCCGAACGCAATGCCGGGAACGGCGGCCACTTTCTCCGCCTCCAGCAGGCGGCTGCAAAACTCAGCCGACTTCAGCCCGGTGCCGGCGATGTTCGGGAAGAGGTAAAAAGCCCCCTTCGCGTTGACGCACGAGATTCCGGGGATGGCGGTCAGCCGACCCCACGCGAAGGTCCGGCGGGCGTTAAACTCGGCGAGCCAGAGGGCCAGGTGGGTCTGCGGCCCCTTGAGGGCGGCGACGCCGCCTTTTTGCGCGAAGGAAGTGGGGTTGCTGGTGCTGTGGCTTTGGATCGCGTCAATTGCCTTGGCGATCGGTTCGGGCGCGCCGCAAAAGCCGAGGCGCCATCCGGTCATGCTCCAGGCCTTCGCGAACCCGTGCACTACGATCGTATGCTCGAAATGCGCGGGGGAGAACGAGGCGACGCTCCGGTGGACCGCGCCATCGTAGAGCAGGTGCTCGTAGATCTCGTCGCTCATGATGAGCACACCCTTCTCCACGCAGACGTCGCCCAGAGCCTTGATCTCCGCCGGCGTGTAAACCGTCCCGGTGGGGTTGCTGGGCGAGTTGAGGATGAACAGGCGGGTCCGCGGGGTGATCGCCTGCCGGAGGGCTTCCGGGGTGATCTTGAACTCGGTCCGGTCGGTGGTTTCCACGATGACGGGCGTGGCACCGGCAAGCTTGACCATCTCGGGGTAGCTCAGCCAGTACGGGGCCGGGATGACGACCTCGTCGCCCTCTTCGCAGGTGGCGAGGATGACGTTGTAGCAGGTGTGCTTGCCACCGCAGGAGACGATGATCTGGGAGGGCTTGTAGGAGAGGCCGTTCTCCTGCTTGAACTTGTCCGCGATTGCCTGGCGCAGCTCGGGAATGCCGCTCGCCGGGGTGTATTTCGTAAATCCTGCCGCGAGGGCCGCCACGGCGGCGTCCTTGATGTGCTGCGGGGTGTCGAAATCGGGCTCGCCGACGCCGAACCCCACCACGTCCAGCCCTTCCGCCTTCATCTGCTTGGCCTTCGAGTCGATGGCCAGCGTGAGGGAAGGGGACAGGGAGGCGGCGCGTCGCGATATCTTGTATTCCATACTCATCTTCTGTCGAGAATTAACCAAGGTGGACGGAATCGCAAGCCGGAAGTGTCCCGGGACCGCGCGCGGGGCACCGACAAACTCCTTGCTTTTGCCGGGTGCGCGTGGAAAATTCCGCCCCACTATTATGGGACACGTAAAATTGCATATTCCGGGACCGGTGGAGGTGAGTGAGAAGACGTTCCGCGCCTTCTGCTCCCCGATGATCGGGCACCGCGGGCAGGGCTTCAAGGACCTCTACGCACGTGTCCAGCCGCGGCTCCAGGCCCTGCTCCAGACGCGGCAACTGGTCTATTTCAGCACTTCCTCCGCCTGGGGCGTGATGGAGGGCGCGGTGCGGAACCTGACGCGGCGCAAGGTCCTGAACTGCATGTGCGGCGCCTTCTCGGACAAGTGGTTCGATGTCGCCCAGCGCTGCGGCAAGCAGGCCGAGGCGCTCCAGGTTCCCTGGGGCTCCCCGATCCGGGCGGAAGCCATCGACCAACGCCTCGCCACCGGCGAGTTTGACTCGCTCACGCTGATCCACAACGAAACCTCCACGGGGGTGATGAGTCCGTTGGCGGAAATCGCCGCGCTCAAGAACAAGTACCCGGACGTGATGTTCATCGTGGACGCGGTCAGCTCGATGACCGGCGTGCCGATTGCGTTCGATGAGCTGGGGATCGACGTGCTGCTCGCGGGCACCCAGAAGGCGTTCGCCCTGCCGCCCGGCGCGGCGGTCTTCGTCTGCTCGCCCGCCGCGCTCGCCAAGGCCGTGACGGCCCCCGACCGCGGTTATTATTTCGACTTCGTCGAGTTCGAGAAGAACGCGGCGCAGAGCATGACCCCCAGCACCCCGAGCATCGGGCATGTCTATGCCCTCGAGTCGAAAGTCGAGGACTTTTTCGCGGAGGGCTTGGAGGCCCGCTTTGAGCGCCACCGGCGCACCAACCAGATGGTCCGTGACTGGGCGACGGCCAACGGCTTCACCCTCTTCCCCGAGCCGGGTTTCGAGTCCATCACCCTCACTTGCGTCAACAACGGCGCCAAGCCGGGGGGCCGGGTGGTGGATGTGGCCAAGCTCCAAAAGCTGGTGAAGGATCAGGGGTTCCTGATCGATGGCGGCTACGGCAAAATCAAGGGCACGACGTTCCGGGTTTCGAACATGGGCGACGAGACCGAAGCCTCGATGGCCGTGCTCCTGGCCGCGATGGACAAGGCGCTGGCGAAGCTTTAGGACCTCGCTTTGCGGGTTGGCGGCGCCGCTCGGGCACCCCCCCGCTCAGGGCGGCATCCGCAGAAGCCTGACCTCGATTTTGCGCAAGTCCGCCACCCCCAGTTCCAAGAGGGCGGCGTTGTTGAGCAACTCGGGGTCTGGGTGGACGGGCGATGCCTTGGCGAGCTGGCGTTGGAGTTCAAGCTCCTGTACCGAGAGGGCGTCGAGCGCCACCGGATCCTTGCTGAGCCGAAGCTGGCCGAGCATGGTGGAGTAGTGAAGCAACCCGCGATCCTCCCCCTCATACTGGCAGATCAAAGCGTCCGTGATGTTGAGCACCACCCGGTCTCCGAGGGCGGGCAGGGCGTAGATCTCCGGGACGGCGCTGGCGAGCGCGCCGGGGGCGTTTTCAAAACGAATGATGTTATCCACGCTCCCCAGGGCGAGGCTGTAGAGGTTGCCCGTGACGCCGGCTGTGTTGTGGTTGAGCAACGGGCTGAGGTTCACGATTTTGGTGATGTCGCTCGTCAGGAGCTTGGAGACAAACGACTTCCGGCCGACCCCGGGGCCGGTCTGGCCGAACTGCACATCCCCCCAGACCAGGCTCCCAATGCGGGCCGTGTCGTAGGCGACGGCGGGATCCCACCCCGCCTGCGTGCTGGACTCGACCCGGATGTGGTAGTGGTCGGCCAGATCGTAAAAGCCGGCCATCCGGAGGTCTTTCGCGTTCCGGTCCCAAACCACGATTTGGCGGGGCGGAACGCCAGCCTCCAAGAGGCCCTCGATGACCGCGGCGGCGAGGCAAACCCGCGTGCCGCTGTTCGGGCCCGGGGTGGAGAAGACCTTGAGGCCGACCACATCCTGGGTGCTGACGAGGGAGCGCCACGCCAAGGCTGGGGTGGGCTGGCCCGTGAGGTTGGTGATCCCCCGCATGACCATGGCCCGGACGCGCTCCGCCCGGGCGTGGAAGCTCTCCATGGCCGCGGGGTCCTGGACACACACTACCGTCGCAGCGGCGGGTTTGGGGGATTCCGCTCCGCGGCCGGGCATCCAGACCGCCAAGCAGAGCAGGGCGGTGAGGAGGGGGCGTGGGTTCTGCCGCGCGACGGTCGACATGGGGGCGTTTCTTGACACCATCGGAGGGGAATGTTACCACGAGCCGGGATGCTGACCATCAAAATTCGGATCGCGGCCCCGCGATTTCTGCTGCTGTGGCTCGCCGCACTTCTGGCGGGTTGCACGCCCCCGGGACCGCGGGCGCTGCTGGAGGGGAAGCGCCTCCTGGACGAAGGGCGCTACCAGGCCGCCATCGAGCGCTTGCAGGCTGCCGCGTCGCTGCTGAACACCAACGCGCTCGCCTGGGATTACCTCGGTCTCGCCTGCCACCACGCGGGCCGGGCGGCCGAGGCCGAGAAGGCCTACCAGCGGGCCTTGTTCTATGATCGCGACCTGACCGAGGCGCACTACAACCTCGGCTCGCTCTGGCTGGAGCAGGGGAGGCTGGACGGTGCGCGCACGGAGCTGACCGCCTTCACGCTGCGACGTCCCAACTCGACGGAGGCGCTGCTGAAACTGGGGCGGGCGCAGCTTCTCCTGCGCGATTCGGCCGGGGCGGAGAAGAGTTTCACCGAGGTCTTGCGCGCCGCCGCCAGCGATCCAGAGGCGCTGAACGGGCTCGGACTCGCCCGCGTGCAGCGCGGGCGTTTCGTCGAGGCAGCCGGGAAGTTCAGCGAGGCGGTCAAAATGCAGGCCGATTATCCGCCACCGTTGCTCAACCTCGCCATCCTCTCGCAGGTTTATCTGCGGGACCGCGCCGCCGCCCTGCAAAAGTACCGCGCATACCTCGCCTTGGAACCCGCCCCTGCCAATGCGGCCGCCGTGGCCGAGCTGGCGCGGCGGCTGGACATGGAATTGAACCCGCCCCCTCCGGCATCGCGCCCGATCGTCCCGAACCAGGTGGCGCTCACCAATACGGTGGCACCCAACAATACGGTCGCGCCCACCAACGCCCCCGCTGGGCCCGCGCGCCACGCGATCACGCTGCCTTCCGCCGCCACCAACCTGGTGCGGGCCGTCCCGCCGGTCCGGGTGGAGACCCCCACGAACGCGGCGAAGCCCGCGGTCGCTCCGCTTCCGGCCAGAGCGACCGCCACGCCTGCCCCGAAGCCGGCGACTCCGACCGCCCCGTCCGTCGGCAAGCCTGGCGGCAGTCCGCCGGGCCCAAGGCCGGTCGCCCTCACCAACAACCCGGCGGGGAACGGGGTTCTGGCCGCCGCCGTTCATCCCTCGTCCCCCGCCATGGCCACCGGGACGGTCGCGAGGACGGCCGGCGCACCCGGCCCCGCTTCGGCTCCTACGCTCACCAACCTCGTCGCGAGGTCGCCCCAAGAGGTTTCGAACCCGCCGCCGACAATCCTCCATGCCTCAGCGCCGACGGTGGAGCCGTCTGGCACCGCGGTGCCGCCACCTCCGCTCCAAGCCGCCACCGGCAACCGGCGGGAGGCCGAGGGGTTCCTCGCCCACGGCATCGCAGCCCACCGGGCGAACCGGTTGGAGGAGGCGGTTCGGGACTATCAGGCCGCGGTCGAGGCAGACCCCGGCTTCTTCGATGCCCACTACAACCTCGGCCTGGCGGCGGCTTCCCTCGGACGCCTTCCCCAGGCGATCGACGCCTATGAAGTGTCCATTTCCATTCGGCCGGAGTCAGCGAATGCGCGTTACAACCTCGCCCTCGTCCTGATCCAGGCGAAGCTCCCGGCGGATGCCCTGGCCCAGCTCGAAAAACTGCTCGCCGAGTTTCCGGAGGAGACCCGCGCACATTTGGCGGTGGCAAACCTCTACGCCCGCTCCCTGGACCAGCCGGACAAGGCCCGGCCGCATTACCAGCGCGCCGTGGAGCTCGAACCGCAGGGACCGGAAGCCGGCAAGATACGCTCCTGGCTGCGCGCCAACCCCCCCGGGAGTCCCTGACCCAGCCGGTTGGTCCGGCGCCTTGCCGCGTATGGCGCCTCGTGGTCCTTGCGGGTGGGGCCCCTTCCCCACCTCTTCGCGCCGGTTTTCCAAAAGCGCTTGCTTTCCGCGCCGGTTCCTGACAAGTAGAGCGGCGGCAAAACTCGCCGACGGGCTCCTGTCCCGTGCGCGCGGGATTGGCCGGCCGGGTCGGTGGGAGAGATGGCAGAGTGGTTTAATGCGCACGCCTGGAAAGCGTGTGTGCCTAATAAGCACCGGGGGTTCGAATCCCCCTCTCTCCGCCACCGGCGGCGCCAAACCACCCGTGCGCCGCCCGCGGGCCCGGTGTTGCTTCCCCGGCGGTCGTCGCATGCTGGTGTCGGCCCGCCTTGGGCCTCCCGAATTGGTTTGCCGCACCGACTCTTCGGGCGTAAGCTGGGGGCAAACCCAGCGTGCTTTGAACCGCACCTACGAAAGGCCCCCGTATGTATTTTGGCGTCGATTATCATCCGGAACAGTGGGTCTATCCTCATGGCGGCACCCGGGAAGACCCGGAGGCGGCGTGGGCGGCGGATGCCGAGCTGATGCGGACCGCCGGCGTGAACGTGGTCCGCATCGGCGAGTCCACGTGGGGGCTTTGCGAGCCCGACGAGGATCAGTTTGATTTCGCCTGGCTGGCCCGGGTGATGAACACCCTGGGCCGGTTCGGCATCCAGACCGTGCTCGCCACCCCCACGGCCGCCCCGCCTCTCTGGCTGAGCCAGAAATACCCGGGCATCCTCCCGCTGGATGAACGGGGGCTGACCAAACACCCGGGCACGCGGCGCGCCGCCTGCCTCAACAGCGAGGTCTATTGGAACCGGGCCAGGAAACTCGTGGAGGCGATGGGCACCGCTCTCGGCCGCCACCCTCAACTGATCGCCTGGCAGGTGGACAACAGCCTT